>Ga0302181_10000277_pt1 | contig 45221 bp, 49 predicted proteins | sample I_Palsa_E3_3_FD_198786 | JGI IMG/M metagenome (GOLD analysis project Ga0302181, IMG submission 198786) | Peat permafrost microbial communities from Stordalen Mire near Abisko, Sweden - I_Palsa_E3_3 | ecosystem: Environmental > Terrestrial > Soil > Palsa > Peat permafrost | place: Sweden...
GCGCGTTTTCGGGCAAGGACCCTTCGAAGGTCGACCGGTCGGCGGCCTACGCGGCTCGGTACGTGGCCAAGAACGTGGTCGCGGGAGGGCTCGCGGACCGGGCGGAGGTTCAGGTGGCCTACGCGATCGGGGTCGCGCGGCCGGTGTCGGTGATGGTCGAGACATTCGGGACCGAGAAGGTCGGCCGGGGCCGGATCCTCGAGCTGATCAGCGAGCACTTCGATCTGCGCCCGGGTGCGTTTCGCCAGTACCTCAACCTGCACCGACCGATCTATCAGAAGACCGCCGCCTACGGTCACTTCGGCCGCAGCGACCACGACTTCACCTGGGAGCGAACCGACAAGGCCGACACGCTGCGCGCCGCCGCCGGGCTGGACACGGCCGTCGTCGAGGCGTAGAGCTACTCAGCACCGGGTCCGGGCCCCACGGGGCGCTTGAACCTTGGCGTTTGACGTCCACCCCTCGAACGCCAAACGCCAGGGTTCATCCTCCTGGCACGGTTGGCGCGCCTCTAGACGCTGGCGTCAGTCTGGGGGTTCTGGTCGGCCCGGAGCGCCCGGAGCGCCCGGTCGACCGTACGCACGATCTGGCGCGGGTGGCTGACGCCTCCGAACGAGAAGTTGTACTCGGCTCCCGCCGCGGTATCGAAGTCCACTGAGCCAACCCGGAGCATCCGTTGCGACAGGGTTTGATGGGAGTTGACGTTCTGCACGCGCTCGAGCCGCGTCTCGTGCAGCTCGCGCGTGAGCAGTCCGGTCTCGATCGTCAGCCGCTGATTGGTGATCGTGTACGTGGTCTGCACACGCCTGATCTGACCAGCCAGGATGAGCACGACGAACACCACCAGCACCACCGCGATGACCCATCCAGCCTGGACGGTGCGGTCCGCGATCGCGCTCGCGATGCCCGCCGCGATCCCGATCAGCAGGCTCGCCAGCAGCCCCTTGCAGTAGAACAACGCCAGCGATCGCCACGACGGGTGGCCGTGAAAGAAGACCTCCTCGCCAGGCTCGGGATCCACAGCCAGTGAGCGTAACGCTGGCCGCTGCCATCCTCGCCGCGCTCTAGCCTCAGCTCGCTCGTGGACGAACCACAATCAGCCCCTCGGCCGCCTGATGGTGCGGCATCCAAGATCGCCCGTGTCCACCCGCTGACGCGGACGCGCGCGGTGCGCGGGACATTCGATTACCGGTTGAGGCTCGACCAGGGCGAGGTCGCGGTCGGATCGCTGTTGCGGATCCCGTTTGGGGGGCGGCGCGCACTCGGCGTCGTGGTCGGCCTGGCCGAGCACTCCGACGTGGCTCCGGACCGGCTGGCCGAGCCCGAGGCCGTGCTCCCGTCGAGCATCCCGCCGGAGCTGGTGGCGCTGGCCGGTTGGATGGCTGAGGAGTACTGCTCGACGTCCGCCCGGGCGCTCGGCCTGGTGCTGGCCCCCGGCGCCACCGCCGGGACCCAGGCCAGGCGGATACTCGTCGCCGAGCTGACCGAAGCGGGTCGTGGAGCGTTAGGCAACCGAACGCGCCTGACCGAGCGTCAGCGGGCGACGCTGCAGCGGCTGGACCAGAACGGCACGACGGTCGCCGCCGAGCTCGGAACCCCGGGCCTGCGCCGGCTTGAGGCCCGGGGGCTGGTCGCGCTGGCGCCGCAGATCCGGCGACGCCGTCCCGTGCATCATGCGGTCGGGTCGGCCACGGTGACGCCGCCACCGCTCACGGCCGATCAGCAACGCGCGCTTGATCCGGTGCTCGCGGCGGTGGGCGCCGCTGGCGAGCGAGGGACACCCGGATTCCTGCTTCACGGCGTCACCGGTTCGGGCAAGACCGAGGTCTATCTGCGGGCGGTCGCCGCCACCCTCGCGGCCGGGCGCAGTGCGATCGTGTTGGTGCCGGAGATCGCGCTCACGCCCCAGGCGCTGGGGCGCTTTCAGGCCCGCTTTGGCGACGTCGTGGCGGTCCTGCACTCGGCGATGGCCCCGGGCGAGCGCCACGACGAGTGGCTGCGGCTGCGCAGCGGCGAGGCGCGCGTCTGCGTTGGTCCGCGCTCCGCCGTGTTCGCCCCCGTCTCGGACCTCGGCCTGATCGTCGTCGACGAGGAGCACGAAAGCTCATACAAGCACGAAGGAGACCCCCGCTACGACGCTCGCGGGGTGGCCGAGCGCCGGACGCGGCAGGAGGGAGCCGTGCTGCTCATCGGCAGCGCCACGCCGCGGCCGGAAAGCGTGCTCGCGATGACCCGACTGAACCTGCCCAGCCGGATCGATCACCGCCCGATGCCTGCCGTGGAGGTGCTCGACATGCGCGGCCGGCACCATCCGCTGCACCCGCAGAGCCGGATGGCCCTCGCCGACCTGCAGCGGGGCGGTGGCAAGGCGATCGTGCTGCTCAACCGGCGCGGCTGGTCGAACTTCCTCTCCTGCCATGCCTGCGGGCACGTCTGGGTCTGCCCTCACTGCGACGTCGCGCTCGTGCTCCACCGCAGCGCGAGCTTTGTCGCCTGTCACCATTGCGGGCACCGGGAGCCGGTGCCCGGCCGCTGCAGTTCGTGCGCCTCGGTGTCGGTGGCCCGCCACGGAGCCGGAACCGAGCGCGTCGAACACGAGCTGCGTGAGGCGCTCGGCGACGCGGACTTCCCCGTATTCCGGCTGGATGGCGACGCGGCCACGTTCAGTGACCGCGCCGAGACGCTGCAGCGGTTCGAATCGGCACGGTCGGGTGTGCTCGTGGGGACGCAGATGGTGGCCAAGGGCCACGACTTCCCGGATGTCTCGCTCGGTGTGGTGATCGACGCCGACCAGACGCTTCGGTTTCCCGACTTTCGCGCCGAGGAGCGGACATTCGCCCTGGTCACCCAGCTCGCCGGACGCACCGGCCGGGGGGAGCTGGGTGGTCGTGTGCTCGTGCAGACCCTGGCTCCCGACGCGCGCTCGATTGGCTTCGCCAGCCGCCACGACTCCGACGGCTTCATCGCCGATGAGCTGAGGCGCCGTGAGGCGCTGCGCTATCCGCCCTATGCGTCGTTGATCCGGGTCGTCTGCTCGGCCGTCGAGGAGGCGGGAGCACGTTCGGCCGCGACGGCCCTGCGGGCCCAGATCGCGCCGCCCGACGCTGCCGTCCTCGGGCCGGCGCCGCTGTTTCGCCTGCGCGGACGGTCACGCTGGCAGGTCGTGGTCAAGGCCACACATCGGGCGACGGCGATCTCGGCCGTGGGGGAGGCGGTCGATCGGATCGCGCCGCCGGCGGCCAAGCGTGGCGTCAACGTCAGCGTGGACGTCGACCCGCAGTAGGCCCGAGCGCCCGTCCTCGGGCCGTGCCCCCGTCCTCGGGCCGTGCCCCCGCCCTCGGGCCGTGCGCCCACCCTCGGGCTCACAGCGAGCGCCATCTCTAGACTGACCTTCGTGGCTGATCACCTAACAGACGAAGCCTCGATCGACACGCAGGCGTCCCCCGTGCCCTCCACCGGCACCATGCCCGGCGCTGAGGAACGCGAGCGCGATCTTCACGCGGTGGACGCCGGGGAGCCGGACCCCGGGGAGCCGGACCCCGAGGAGCCTGAGCTCGAGGAGCCGGACCCCGAGGAGCCCGAGCTCGATCCGGAGGTCGTGGCCCGGCGCACGGCGGCGCTCGCCCATGTGCGCAAGTTCGGCGATCCGGTGCTGCGAACCCGCGCGCGGCCGGTGGATCGGTTCGACGACGCTCTGCGCGAGGAGATCATGCGGATGGGGCAACTGATGAACGATGCGCTCGGCGTCGGCCTCGCCGCCACCCAGGTGGGCGTGCTCAATCGGGTGCTCGTCTACCGCGTCCAGCCAGATGCCGTGACCGCCGCGCTGGTCAACCCAGAGCTCGAATGGGTCGGCGACCAGGAGGAGATCATGGAGGAGGGGTGCCTCAGCCTGCCCGAGGTCCACGTCGACGTCGAGCGCCCGATCCACGTTCGCGTCCGGGCCCACAACGAGTACGGCGAGCCGATCATGATCGAGGCCTCAGGGCTCGAGGCGCGGGTGATTCAGCACGAGATCGATCATCTCAACGGCGTGCTGATCCTGGAGCGCATCTCACGCCAGCAGCGTAAGGAAGCCATGCGCGTGCTGCGTGAGGCCCAGCCGGCCGCCTGACCGCCCGAGCTGCGTGCGGACCGTCTACCTCGGCACCTCGGAGTTCGCGGCTGCCGTCCTGCGCCGCCTGGCGGTCTCTCCCCACCGTCCCGAGTTGGTCATCACCCGTCCGGACCGCCCGCAGGGCCGCGGACGCCGCCTGGCCGCTCCCCCGGTCGCGCAGGCCGCCGGCGAGTTGGGAATCGAGCTCATCCAACCGGCGTCGGTCAACGACGAGCCGACCCGCGCGCGAGTGAGCGAGATCGCGCCGGACGCGATCTGCGTGTGCGCGTTCGGTGCGCTGATCAAGGCGCCGCTGCTCTCCGAGCATCTGCTGCTCAACCTGCACCCCTCGCTGCTGCCGCGCTGGCGCGGCGCCGCGCCAATCGAGCGCGCGATCATGGCCGGGGACGATCACACCGGTGTCTCGATCATGCGTTTGACCGCCGGGCTCGACAGTGGTCCGGTCTGCCTGCAGGCCACCGAGCCGATCTCGCCCCAGGACACCTACGGCAGCGTGGCCGCGCGGCTTCAGGCGCTCGGAGGCGAGCTTCTGGTCCGGGCGCTGGACACCTCGCCGCCGTGCGTCGAGCAAGATGAATCGCTCGCCACGTACGCGGAGAAGATCACACCGGAGGAGCGCAGGCTCGATCCCGACCGGCCCGCGGCCGAACTCGAGCGGGTGGTGCGCGCGCTGACCCCCCACGTCGGCGCGCACGTCGAGCTCGAGGACGGAAGCTGGCTCGGGGTCAGTCAGGCCCGGGTCCTGTCCGCGGACGGACCGCCGGTCGGCGTGGTCTCGTTGGCGGGCCCGCGCCCGGTGCTCGGCTGCGCGCAGGGGTCGCTCGAGCTCGTCGTCGTTCAACCCGCCGGGGGGCGGCTGATGGCCGCAGAGGACTTTCTGCGCGGGCGCCGGGGCTGACCATGACTCCGATCGAGCGCTCCACACCCGCCGCGCGCTCGGGGCGGAGCGGTCGCGCCCAGCCGGCCGCGCGCGCCGGCGCCGGCGCCGTGTCGCCGGCCCGCGTGTGCGCGTTTGCGGTCATCCGCCGTGTGTTCGAGCACGCTGCGTACGCCGACCGCGCGTTCACCGCTGAGGCCGCTGACCTGCTGCCACGCGACCGGGCGCTGGCGATGACGCTCGCGTACGGCACCGTGCAACGGCGAGCGACGCTCGATCATGTCGCCGGTCGGCTGTCGAGCCGGCCCCCGCTGGAGCTGGATCCACCCGTGCTGGCAGCGTTGCGCCTCGGGCTGTTTCAACTGCTGTGCCTCGACGGCGTGGCCGAGCACGCCGCCGTCAACGAGAGCGTCGAGCTGGCCAAGGGCGCCCAGCGAGGCGGCGAGGGGCTGGTCAACGCGGTGCTGCGCCGAGCGGTGCGAGAGGGCCCCGGGATCCTCGCCGAGCTTGACGATGACACTGCCGCCGCGGCCGCGATCCTGCATTCAGTGCCCGTGTGGCTGGCCGAGCTGTGGTGGAGCGAGCTCGGTGCCGATCAGAGCCGGGCCCTGTTGCGGCGCATCAACGAGCCGGCCGAGTCCGCGCTGCGGGTCAACACGCTGGTCGCCGAGCGCGACGCTGTCCTGGCCGGGCTCCCGGTTGCGGCCCGCCCGGCGCCGGGACTCCCGGAGGGCATCATCCTCGATCAGCCGTTCGACGCCCACGGATCAGAGCTGTGGGCCGGTGGCGCGATCATGCCCCAATCGCGAGGGTCGATGCTGGTCGCCCGCCTATTGGACCCCCGCCCCGGGGAGCGAGTGCTCGACCTGTGCGCCGCCCCCGGCGCCAAGACAACCCATCTCGGCGCGCTGATGCTCGGCGAGGGGGTGCTGATCGCGGTCGAGCGTCATCAGGGCCGGGCTGACGCCCTGGCGCGCACAATCGCCCGGATGCATGTCGGGTGCGCCCGCGTCCGGGTCGGCGACGCCGCGACCGTCGAGGTGGCGCTCGATGCCGTCCCGGCGTCCCGCCACGAGCGCGGAGTCCAGCACGGCTACGACCGGGTGCTCGTCGATCCACCGTGCAGCGGGCTCGGGACGCTCCAGTCGCGCCCGGACCTGCGGTGGCGCACCAGTCCGGCTCGGATCGCCGACGTAGCCTCGCGGCAGGGTCGGATCCTGGGCGCCGCAGCCAGCGCGCTGGCCCCGGGCGGAGTGCTCGTGTACTCGGTCTGCACGATCTCGCGCGTCGAGAGCGAGGGGGTGATCGAGGGCTTTCTCCGCTCGCATCACGAGTTCCGCGCCGACGACCTCGGGAACGAGTGCGCAGCGCAGCCGCCGGGGCCCTACCTGCGGCTGATGCCGCACCGGGACGACACCGACGGGTTCTTCATCGCGCGTCTGCGTCGACGGTGAGCCGCCGAGGGCCCGTTAACCTACGTCAGAGGATGACTGACCCATCGACCAAGCTTGGTCCTGAGTGCCCGGGGTGCGGTGAACCGTGGTTGCGGCCGACCGCCGCGCCGGGGCGCTACCGCTGCGTCTACTGCCTCCAGCGCTACGAGCTCACCTCGGTGTGCCCAGACTGTGGCGAGCACTCCACGATCGTGCGCATGTCGAGCACTGCGGTGATGTCGTGCAATCACTGCGGGGGCACCATGCTCCGGGCGGTGTGAGCCCGGTGGACAGGCGTATCGGCGGTGTGAGGGCGAGATGAGTCCGGTGCAGAGGCGTAGGGGCGGTGTGAGCGCGGTGGACCGGGGTGCGAGATGAGTGTGCTCGGACAGCGGCGGGTGGTGCCGTCGATTCTCTCGGCCGACTTCGCCCGGCTCGGCTCGCAGGTGGGCGAAGTGCTCGCCGCGGGCGCACGGGTGATCCACGTCGACGTGATGGACGGTCACTTCGTGCCGCGGATCACGTTCGGTGCGGTAATCGTCGGGGCGCTGGCCGACCAGGTGCACGGCGCTGGCGGGATTCTCGACGTGCACATGATGATCGAGCGCCCCGAGCGTCAGGTGGACGAGATCGCCCGCGCCGGAGCCGACAGCATCACGATCCACGTCGAGGCGGCTCCGCACCTGCACTACACGCTGGCGGCGATCCGCGACGCAGGCTGCACCGCCGGTGCCGCCATCAACCCCGGCACGCGGGCTGACTGTCTCGCCGAGGTGGCGCCGGAGGTGCTCGACCTGGCGCTCTGCATGAGCGTGGATCCGGGCTGGGGGGCTCAGAGTTTCATCCCCGCGTCGCTGGGGAAGCTCAGCCGCATGCGTGAGGCACTGCCCGACGGCGTCGCGCTGGAGGTCGACGGCGGTATCCATGGGGACACCGCCGGTCCCGCCGCGCAGGCCGGAGCGAACCTGCTGGTCACCGGGTCGGCCGTGTTCGGTACCAAGGATCCGGCGGCCGCCTACGCCGCGCTCGCCGCTGCGGCGGGGGCGGTGTGAGGCGCGTCCGGTGGCCGGCGCCTGCGCTCGTCGTCTGCACGCTGGCGCTGGTGGGGTGTGGTGGAGGCCAGTCGGGCGTCGACGCCGCCACCTACGTGAAGTCGATCTGCGGGACGCTCACGACCTGGAAGACCGATGTCGAGAGCGCCGGGGGTCAGCTGCGCACCGCCAGCAACTCCGCCAAGTCGCTGGTGGAGGGCAAGCAGCAATACGTGGTCTTCCTCAATGCGCTCGTCGCGGCGACCCGCCGGGCAGCGGCGGGGCTGAAGGCCGCGGGCGTGCCCAGCGTCCATAACGGAAGCGCGATCGCGACCAGCCTGCAGGGTGCGTTCACCCGCGCCAGCGCCAGCCTGGCGCACGCGGCGGCAGGAGCTCGGCAGATCCCTACCAATAACGCCGGCGAGTACCAGGCGGCGACGTCTGGCGTCTCGGCTCAGTTCAAGCAGTCGCTGTCGAGCATCGGGACCCTGACGCCGAAGAACGCTCAGCTGGACGCGGCGGCGGCCAAGGACCCAACCTGCAAGGCGCTGACCACGAGCTAACCGGACGGGCGGGCTGGCCCAACTCTGCCGTTTGGCGTCCGAGGGGTGGACGCCAAACGGCAAAGTTCGGGAGGCCAGGCGCTGTGAGCGCCTCAGCCGCTGGTCGCCGGGCCGATTGGCGCAGCGCGAACGCGTGGCGGCTGGCGGTAGATGCCCCACAGCAGGGTGCACAACACCGCCGTGGCGATGAAGTAGCCCACCTCGACCCGCGTCACGACGTCGCTGATCGTCGGCGCCGCCACGAACGCGACGAACAACGCCGCCGCCGTCAGCCACGCGACCGCCGAGATGCGTGCCCGTCCGCGGGCCAGCGCCGCCTGGTTGAGCGTCCCGGAGACGAGGTGCAATCCCATGCCGAGACCGACCACCGCGAGCCCCACCCTGCCGTAGTGAAAGCCCTTGTTGCCCAGCACCGCGGTCATCACAGCCGGTCCGATCAACAGCAACCCGAGCGCCACGGCTCCGGCAAATGCGGCGATCGCGCGGATGGTCAGGCGAATGGCGCGGCGGAACTCGTCCGGGCTCTCACGCGCCTGCAGTCCGGCCAGGTGAGGCAGGATCGAGGTCTGGATGGCCTGGAACAGCTGCAGGGGAGCGCGGACGATCAGCAGCACGTCGAACACGAAGCCGGCGAGCGCGTGTCCGGAGTCAGCGCTGACAATCAGCACCGCGGCGTTCATCAGGGTCTGCTCGGCCAGCATGATCCCGACCACTGAGACCGCGAAGCCGGTGTTGTGCTTGAGCGAGAGATCGCTGCTCGCCTCCTCGAGTTGGGCGCTGACCGGCCCCGCTTCCAGCGCCGCATCGGCAGCCGGGACCCCGGACATGCCGCGCACCCGGACCCGGGAGAATGCGAATGGGATCACGCACAACGACGCGAACGGAGCCACCGCCATGCCGAGCGCGACGGCATCCTGGCCTGAGGCGATCCCGACCGCCACCGCCAGCGCGAACAGGAAGCGCGAGGTCGACTCGAGGAACACGAGCCCTCCGTACAGCGCGAAGCGCTGGTGACCGGCAAGCCAGCCGCGCGCGAAGTAGCTCGCCGCGTAGGCGAGCACCCCCACGACCAGGATCCAGTAGAGCGCGCTCGAGCCATCGAACAGCTTCTGCTCGATCTCGGTTTTCAGCGACAGCGCTGCGGCCAGGAACAGCAGCGCGAACGACAGCTGGATCAGCGCCGGAATGGTCAGCGGATGACCGTGCAGTCCCCGGGCGCGGCGGTCGGCGATCGTGCGCGAGAGCAGCTGTTCGATCGGCCGGTAGATGACCGACAAGATCACGAACATGACGGCCCAGAGGAGGGACACCCGGCCGTAGGCGTTCTGAGACAGCACGTGGCTCGCGGTGGCCAGGTAGGCGAAGGTGAAGATCCCCGTCGAGGCGATCCCGATCGAGAGCACCCGGGCCCCCGACGCGAACGAGCGCGTCGGCTCGGCGCTCTGATCAGGATCGCGATCCGCCGGCGGCTGCCCGTCCGCAGTCGGCGGCAGCGTCGTCGCGGACTCCCGCATCACTTCACCGACACGAGCAGCATCGTCCAGGGAAACGGCGAACGGAGCTCGACGACCTCCCCGTACCCTCCCAGCAGTGCGACGAACGAGCGCTTGGACCAGTGGTTGACGTGGCCGGGCGTGTTGCCGAGATCCCGCAGATACGCGCCGCGAGCGACGTTCAGCGCTCGCCACAGCGGCTCGCGGGGGACCGAGACGAGCAGGTGGCCGGCCGCCACGCGGGTCATCTCCGCCAGCACGCGCTCGGGATCGGGCACGTGTTCCAGCACCTCGATCGCGGCGGCCAGGTCAAATTCGCCATCGGCAAACGGAAGCTGGTCGGCGCTCATGGCGGAGAACTCCAGGTTCGGGCGTGCGCGCGCTGCCCATTCCGATTCGAGCTTGGGGTCCTGGAGGTCGATGCCGATCACGCGCCCGGTGCCGAGGTGCTCGGCCCAGTGGAGGGTGAGCACACCCTCGCCGCACCCCACGTCGAGCAACGAGCCGGGTGCGGCGCGCCCGAACAGGTCGTCGAGCGCGGCCTCGAAACCCCCCATCAGGCGGCGGACGACGGGGTTGGTGGAGCCGTACTTGTCGAACGTGTTGCCGGTCGGCACGGCTGGGCCGACCGCAGGCACCGAGCTCATACTTCGAGTGCCTCGCGGTCGCCGGCGCCCGGCCCCTCGCCGTCGGACGCGGGACGGGCGCCGGGCTCGTAGTGCGAGGGCTCGACGCCCAGTTGCAGCTCGATCCGCCGCACGCGCTCGAACGTACGCTGCGAGAGCGTGCGCTGGGCGTCGAGCAGGTCACCGATCACTCCGAGCGACCCGAGCAGCATCGCCGCGTTGAACAACACCGCTCCGGCGATCAGCGACTGCACGTGACCCTTGCCCTGACCCTCGACGAAGTAGACCAGGAAGCGGATGAACACGGCCAGCGCGGCAACCCCCATCACCAGCGCTCCGCCCCAGAACACCTTCAGCGGCTCGTACTGCGAGTAGATCCGGAACAACGACAACGCGTTGCGCCGGATGTAGGCCGGCATCGAGGGGAACAGGCGAGAGTCGCGGGTCTTCGGGTTGGTCCGGATCGGGACGTGATCGACCGCGACCAGCAGCTTGCCGGCCTGGATGATCGTCTCCAGCGTGTAGGTGAACTTCGACACCGCCTGCATCTGCAGCGCCGCCTCGCGGTTGTAGGCGCGGAAGCCCGAGGTGGTGTCCGGAACCTCGGTCGAGGACGCTTGGCGCACGACCCATGATCCGAGCCGCTGAAGCAGCCGTTTGAGCGGCGAAAAGTGCTCGTTGACGTTGACCTGGCGGTCGCCGATCACCATGTCCGCGTCGCCGCGCAGAATGGGCGCGACGAGCTTGGGCACGTCAGCGCCCTCATATTGGTTGTCGGCATCGGTGTTGACGATCACATCGGCACCGAGCTTCAGGCCGGCGTCAAGTCCGGCTTGGAACGCCGCGGCCAGCCCCTTATGGTTGGTCAAGCGAACGACGTGCTCGACGCCGTGCGAGCGGGCGACCTCAATCGTCGCGTCCGTGGAACCGTCGTCGATGATCAGCCACTCGACCGCATCGAACCCCTCGATCTGGCGCGGGAGATGGCTCAGCGTCAGCGGCAGCTGCGCTTGCTCGTTGAAACAGGGAATCTGGATGATCAGCTTCATATCGTCGAGCCGCCTCGCTCTTCCGCGGCGCCCGAACTCCCCACCATCGAGCGTCTCGCGGGCGAATGCTTTCGATCACACGGTAGCGGGATACTCGTAGGAGAACATGGACGCGGCAACGCTATCCAGGCCAGAGTCCGACCAACCGCTCTCGCCCGCACCGGAGTCCCCAGGCCGCCCGCGCCGCCGGTTGGGCAGCGCATGGGGCTCTCGGCACGACCTCCACCGCCCGGCGCTCATCGTGCTGCTGGCGGTCACGTTCCTGCTGCGCCTGTGGGGCATCAAGCAGGGTTTGCCGTTCAGCTACAACGCCGACGAGGCGACGCATTTCGTGCCGCGGGCGATTGGCTTCTTCGGGCATGACCTCAATCCGCATTACTTCCTCAACCCGCCCGCATATTCCTACCTGCTGCACATTGTCTTCGAGCTGTGGTTCGGCAGCGGCGACGCGGTGACGCGCGCCTATGTGACCAATCCGACCGAAGTGTTCGTGGTCGCTCGGGTTGTCGTTGCGGTGCTCGGGACGCTGGCCGTATGGCTCACCTACCTGGCCGGCGCGCAGTTCTTCAACCGGACCGTCGGGCTGCTGGGGGCGGCGATCTTCGGTCTGGCCTTCCTGCCGATCTTCTACAGCCACCTGGCGCTGAACGACGTCCCGACACTGGCGCCGGTCGCGCTGTCTCTGTACGGGGCCGCCTGCGTGCTGCGGCGCGGGCGCCGGCGGGATTATGTGATCGCAGGGCTGGGGATCGGCCTGGCCGCGGCGACCAAGTACACGGGCGGGATCACGGTGCTGTGTCTGCTGGCCGCGTTCGTGTGCGACGCGGTCGGCGGGGGGTTCTGGCCGGCGGCGCGCCGCTGCCTGCTCGCGCTGGTGATGGCGCTGGTCGCGTTCGTGATCGCCAACCCCTTCTCGGTGCTCGACTTCTCCGCCTTCCAGGCTGGCATCTCGGCGCAGGCGTCGATCGCGGCCGGGGCGGTCAAGCTCGGCACGACCGCCAGCAGCGGGACCGGCTACTACATCTGGACGTTCACCTGGGGTTTGGGATGGGTGCCCACGCTCGCCGCCCTGGGCGGCTCCGTGCTCCTGCTGGCCCGGCGCCGGCTCGCGACAGCGCTGGTCCTGCTGCCCGCGCCGATCGCGTTCATCATCTTCATGGGCGACCAGGAGCGGTTCTTCGGGCGCTGGCTGATGCCGATCTTCCCCATCGTCGCGCTGCTCGGCGCCTACGGCGCGGTTGAGCTCGTGCGCTGGCTCGTGCGGGCTCGGCACATCCCCGCGATCGTGGCCGGAACTCTGACCGTGATCGTCCTGCTGGCCCAGAGCGTCTCCAGCGACGTGCACAACGATGCCGTCCTCTCGCGACCCGACACCCTCAACCTGACCCGCGCGTGGATGGTCGCGCACATCCCGGCGGGGGCAAAGGTGGTGATCGAGCCGGTTGTCCCCGACAACTGGGAAAGCGACGTCGGCCGCTCGCTGCCGTGGACCTCATCGGGGGCGCGATGGCGCCGCTACCCGACCTGGGAGACCGACGTCGACGCGCACCTGAACCCGCTGCCCGCCGGCCAGCGACGGTCTGTGGCGGTCGACGGGTACGAGTTCACGCTCCGTCCCGAGTTGCTCAACGAGTACGCCGCCAGCGGGTACTGCTGGATCGTGATCAGCTCACTGCAGGCCGGGCGCTCGTTCGCGCAGCCCAAGCTGGCTCCGGCGGCGATCGCCTATTACGCGGCGCTGGCCAATCGGGCTCGCTTGATGTACCACGTGAGCCCGTTCAGCCAGGGATCGCGCGCGGTTCCGTTCAGCTTTGACTGGTCGATCGACTACTACCCCGGGCAGTACGCGCGACCGGGGCCCGAGATGAGCGTGTACCGGCTCACCGGGGGCAAGTGTCAATAGCTCAGGGCGGGAGCGGGATGCGCCGATGCGTATTCTGAGATCGTCCATGACACGTCGCGAAGACACCGATCACCGTCACCTGGCTCGCGCGATCGAGCTCGCCGAGCAGGGGCGCGGGCAGGTGAGTCCGAACCCGCTCGTCGGGGCGGTGATCGCCAATGCGGACGGGGTGATCGGCGAGGGCTTTCACAGCGCGCTCGGTGCCGCGCACGCCGAGGTCGAGGCGATCCGCGCTGCCAGCGACCACGATCTGACCGGCGCGACCCTGTACGTGTCGCTGGAGCCCTGCTGCCATGACGGTCGCACGCCAGCCTGCACCGACGCAATCCTGGAGGCTGGCATCGCCCGCGTGGTGGTCGCCTCTGACGACCCGAGCGAGCACGCCGCCGGCCGGGGGCTGGGCATCCTGCGCGACGAGGGGATCGATGTCGTGCTCGCCAACGGGGAGTTGGCTGACCGAGCCCGGTTCCTCAATCAGCCCTTTCGCAAGCACGCTCGCACCGGACGCCCGTGGGTGCTGTTCAAGTCGGCGATGACGCTCGACGGCAAGGTGGCAACTCGGGGCGGGGATTCGAAGTGGATCTCCGGTGAGGCCAGCCGCTTCCGCGCCCACCACTGGCGCGCCGAATGCGACGCCGTCGCAGTCGGCATCGGCACCGCGCTGGCCGACGACCCGCTGCTGACCGCGCGCGTGGAGGGGGTCAAGCGCCAGCCTCGGCGCGTGGTCTTCGATTCGCTCGGCCGCCTGCCGCTGACCTCGAAGCTGGTCCGCGACGCGCGCGAGATCCCGCTCACGATCGTCGTCTCGCGGGCCGCTCCGCGGGCGGCCACCGACGCGCTGGAGACCCACGGCGCCGAGGTGATCGTGGCCCCAGGCGAGCACGAGCCCGCGCGCGTGTGCTCGGCGCTCGATCAGCTCGGCGCCGCGGGCGTCGGGTCGATCCTGCTGGAGGGCGGTCCGCATCTGGCCGGGGCGTTCCTCGACGCCGGCGAGGTGGACGAGATCCGGTTGTTCCTGGCGCCGTTGGTCCTGGGTGGGCGGACCGCGCGCGATCCGCTTGAGGGCGAGGGCGTCGAACTGATCGCCGATGCGGTTCGAGCGCTCACGCTCGACTGCGAGTCCGTCGGCGAGGACCTCCTGGTCTCCGCCCGGATCAAGGAGTGGTGAGCAGCGTGTTCACCGGCCTGGTCCAGGATCTCGGTCAGATCGTCGGGGTGGAGCGCTCGATCGACGGCGTCCGCCTCAGCGTCGCCTCGACGCTGACCGGCGAGCTGGCCAACGGCGACTCGGTCGCGGTCAACGGAGTCTGCTTGACCGCCACCGCGGTGCACGGCGGATCGTTCGTGGCCGAGGTGATGAACGAGACGCTCGGCCGCACCTCGTTGCGCGACGCGGCCGCGGGCAGCGAGGTCAATCTCGAGCTCGCGCTGCGCGCGAGCGACCGGCTCGGGGGCCACATCGTGCAGGGTCACGTCGACGGCGTCGGGACGGTTCGCGCGATCTCCGATGACGGCTTTGCCCGCCGGGTCGAGATCGAGGCGCCAGAGGAGGTTTTGCGCTACGTGGTCGAGAAGGGGTCGATCGCGGTCGACGGCATCTCGCTCACGGTGGCCGGCCAAGGTGAGGCATCGTTTAACGTCTCGTTGATACCCGAGACGCTCGAGCGGACGAATCTTGGTCACGCGGGGCCCGGGACAACCGTGAACTTGGAGGTGGACGTGCTAGCCAAATACGTGGAGAAGCTGCTCGCGAGATGAGCTCGACCAAGGCCAGGTTCGCCACCATCGAAGAGGCGATCGAAGACATCCGCCAGGGCCGGATGGTGATCGTCTGCGACGACGAGACCCGCGAGAACGAAGGCGACCTCACGATCGCCGCGCAGTTCGTGACGCCTGAGGCAGTCAACTTCATGGCCAAGGAGGGGCGGGGACTGATCTGTCTGGCGCTCCCGCCCGAGCGCTGCGACGAGCTCGGCCTCGACCTGATGGCGGCCAAGAACGAGTCGGCGTTCGAGACCGCGTTCACGGTCTCGATCGAGGCTCGGACCGGGGTCAGCACCGGCATCTCGGCCGCGGACCGAGCCCGCACGATCCAGGTGGCGATCGATCCTCAGACGAGCCCGCGGGAGCTGGTCCAGCCCGGGCATGTGTTTCCGCTCAAAGCGAAGGCCGGCGGCGTGCTGGAGCGCGTCGGACAGACGGAGGCGGCGGTCGACCTGGCTCGCCTCGCGGGCCTGATCCCCGCTGGGGTGATCTGCGAGATCATGAACGACGACGGGACGATGGCCCGGGTGCCGGACCTCGGCCCGTACTGCGAGCGCCACGGCTTGAAGATGATCACCGTCGCGGACCTGGTCGCCTACCGTCGGCGTCATGAGAAGCTGATCGAGCGGGTCGTGGCCACCAAGCTGCCGACGGCGTTCGGGGATTTCGTCGCGGTTGGATATCGCTCGTTGGTCGACAACAAGCACCACGTCGCGCTGGTCAAGGGTGACGTCGAAGGCGTTGATGACGTGCTCGTCCGGGTGCACTCGGAGTGTCTCACCGGAGACGTGTTCCACTCGCTGCGCTGCGACTGCGGCGAGCAGCTCGAATCGGCGCTGTTGATGATCGAGCGCGAGGGTCGCGGGGTGCTTCTGTACCTCAGCCAGGAGGGCCGCGGGATCGGCTTGCTGAACAAGCTCCGCGCGTACAAGCTCCAGGAGGAGGGTCTCGACACCGTTGACGCCAATCTCCGTCTCGGGCTCCCGGCTGACCTGCGCGATTACGGGATCGGCGCACAGATCCTGGTCGACCTCGGCCTCACGAGCATCCGCATCCTGACCAACAACCCGAAGAAGATCTCCGGACTCGCCGGGTACGGGCTGTCGGTCAGCGACCAGTTGCCGATCCAGCCCGAGCCCAACCCGCACAACGAGGGCTATCTCCGCGCCAAGCGCGACAAGCTCGGCCACACGCTGCACCACCAGGGGCTCGCGCTCGACGAGGAGATGCTGCACGCCGAGCACGAGCAAGACCGCCTGCGCGATGACGACCAGTGAGCGGCGCGTAGCGCTATGCGTGGCCCGCTTCTACGCTGAGCTCGGGCAGAAGCTCGAGGCGGGTGCCCGCGCCGCGCTGGCGGAGGCGGCGATCGACGCCGTCGACGTGTTCGACCTCCCCGGTGCGTTCGAACTGCCGCTGGCGGCCAAGTACGCCGCTGAGTCCGGCCGCTACCAGGCGATCGTCTGCCTGGGCGCGGTGATCCGCGGCGAGACCGACCACTACGACTACGTGTGTGAGCAGGCGGCGCAGGGCATCCAACACGTGCAGCTGGAGACCGGCGTGCCATGCGGATTCGGGGTGCTCACAGTCGACACGATGGAGCAGGCGCTCGACCGGGTTATCGGGGGGTCAAAGCGTGACACCGGCCGCCATGCCGTCGACGCCGTGCTCGCGTCGCTGGCGGTCAAGGATGCGCTGTCGGGGCGTCGCGGGCCGACTGGGTTCGCCCGCTAGGCAGCGTGCGAACGAGTTTCCCCCTCACCGCCGTTTATACTCGGTGGTCATGCCAAAGGTCTGTCACGTATGCACGAAGGGTCCGTCGTTCGGTAACAACCGCAGCCACTCGATGGTTGCCACCCGCCGGCGCTTCGATCCGAACCTCCAGCGCGTGCGCATCGATGACGGCGGAACCCCCCGCCGGGTGTACGTCTGCACGCGCTGTCTGAAGGCCGGCAAGATCACCAAAGCTCGCTAAGTGCCTGCACCACGGCGCGAACGCGAGCGTGCTTGCGGCGGGATGGGCTGAGATGGCCGTGCCTGGGCGAGCGACTGACCGGCGGACGGTGTCTGACCCGAGCATCGTCCGCTTTCGCGTGCTCGTCGAAGCCGGCCTGGCGGCGCTGGAGGCGCGCCGCTCGGAGGTCAACGACCTCAACGTGTTTCCCGTCGCCGACGGCGATACCGGAGACAACATGGTGCTCACGCTCGATGCCGTGCTCCAGGAGCTCGACCGCCTGGCCGGAGCCTCAGAGGGCCGCACGATCGACGACATCGGGCGCGACGAGATCGTCGCGTCGGTGGCGCGCGCAGCGTTGCTCGGCGCGCGCGGAAACTCGGGCGTGATCCTCTCGCAGCTGATCCGCGGCGCCGCCGAGGAGCTGGCCAGCCGGCCGGGAGAGCTGGTTGACCCTGTGCTGATCGGTGCGGCGCTCGCCCGGGCGGCGGACCAGGCGTACGGCTCGGTGCGCGAGCCTGCCGAGGGAACGATCTTGACCGTCGTGCGCGAGATGGCCCACCGCGTGGCCTCTGAGCTCGCCCACATGGAGGATGCCCGGCTCGGGCCCGGCTCGAGCGCTGCCGAACAGAACGCCGTGATCGCCCAGGTGATCGAGAGCGCCCTCGACGCCGGTCAGGAGTCGCTCAAGCGCGGCCCGGACCTGCTCCCCGTGCTCCGTGATGCCGGCGTCGTCGACGCTGGCGGCTATGGCCTCACGGTGATGCTCGCCGGCATCGTGGGAGGCCTACGCGGGAGCGAGCCGCCGCCGATCGAGCATCACGCCGCCGCCCGCGTGACCCATCCTCAGCACTCGTCCGGCACATACCGCTATTGCACGAACTTCGCGGTCAGCGGGATGGGACTCGAGCAGCGCCACTTCATCGAGGTACTCGAGCAGATCGGGGATTCTGTGCTCGTGGTCGGCGACCAGACCACGCTCAAGATCCACGTCCACACCGACGACCCGGACGCGGCCACGGCGCTGTTCGTCGACGCCGGCCTGGTCTCGCACCTCGACGTGGCCGACATGCGCGAGCAGGTGCAGCGGCGCGACGAGCGCCTCACCGCGCCGGCCGCTCCGGCCGTCTGCGGCGCGCTCGCGGTCGTCAGCGGCGAAGGAATGCATGGCCTGTTTGAGAGCCTCGGGGTCCGCGTCCTGGATGGCGGCCCGACCATGAACCCCTCCACCTATGACCTGCTGGCGGCGATCCACGCCGTACCGGCCGAACAGGTCGTGGTGCTGCCGAACAGCGCCAACGTGGTGATGGGCGCCGAGCGTGCCGCCGAGCTGTCGGACAAGGCTGTGTCGGTGGTGCCCTCGCGATCTCAGCAGGCGGGCCTCGCTGCCGCCGTCAGCCTCGATCCTGGCCGTAGCGCGGCCCACAACGCCGGCGCGATGCTGCGGACGCTCGAGCGCGTGCGCACGGGGGCGGTCGCGCCCGCCGCGCGGGACGACGCGCACGGGCGGTTCCGGGCCGGGGACGCGATCGGGTTCGTGGAAGAGGAGCTGGTGGCCTGGGGCCGGCCCCGTGACACGCTCCGCGACGTCCTGGAGCAGCTGGCCGAGGACTCCGAGCTGATCACGTGCCTGCGCGGAGCCGGGGCCCCCCTGGACGATGAGACGGTCCACGCACTCGCGGTCGGCGAGGTCGAGTTCGAGCTGTCCGTCGGGGACCAGCCGAGCTACTGGTGGCTGCTCTGCGCTGAGTGACCGCCGCGCTGAGCCGCCGGTCGCAGGTCTGGCCCGGCGGGCTCTGGGTGGCTGCGAGCGGCCAAGTACGGGCGGGCTGACCGACGGCGCGGTCATGATCAAGGCGATCGAATGTCCGTCACCGCGTTTGCCAGTCCCCGTCCACTCGCACCACACGAGCTTGAATCCGCGCCGGTCCACTATCCCCGCGTGTCCCGGCTGAGGCAGCGGCTGCGGCTGGAGGGCACCAAGGCGCAGCAGGCGGCCGCGACGCTCGGGCTGGAGACGATCGGTGACCTGCTCGAACACCTCCCGCGCGACCGGCGCGAGGCGCGGGCGATCGCGCAACTGGTACCCGGAGAGAGTGCCACGGTGGTCGTCCAGGTGAGGAAGATCGCGTCGCGGTCTGTCCGCCGTCGCGGTATGCGTCCGCTCGTGCAGGCCACGGTGGGCGATGACACCGGGTCGATGAACGTGGCCTTCTTCAACCAGCCGTGGCTCGTCCAGCGCTACCCGGCGGGAACGCGGCTGGTGCTGCACGGAAAGTTTGAGGCTCGACACCGCTTCAGCGTCCAGGCCCACGCCCGCACCGCGCAGGACGCGACCGGCGCCGAAGCCGTGGCGCACTACCCGGCCACCGAAGGGCTGTCCTCGACCCAGATCCTGGCGCTGGTGAGCGGCCACGCAGACGCGTTCGCCGATGTGCTCGAGCCGCTGCCCGCCGCGCTGCGCGCGATCGAGCGGCTGCCCGATCGTCCGGCCGCGCTGTTGAGCACGCATTTCGCCATCAATGCGCCCGGGGGCGCCGACGGTTCGGTTGACGTCGAGCAGGCGCTCGGGCGGCGGCGGCTCGCCTTCGACGAGCTCCTGCTCGCGGCGCTGGCGCTGCGGCGGCGTCGCACGCTGCGTCGCCAGCGCAGCGCGGCAGCGATCCTCGACGGCGAGCGGGACCTGACGGCGCGGTGGCTGCAGAGGATGTTGCCGTTCGCGCTCACCGGCGATCAGCAGCGCGCGCTGAGGGCGATCGACGCTGACCTGCGCCAGGCGCGCCCGATGCAGCGGCTGCTGATGGGCGAGGTCGGCTCGGGGAAGACCGTGGTCGCCCTGTACGCGCTCCTGCGCGCGGTTGAGCACGGGTATCAGGGAGCGCTGATGGCGCCGACGGAGCCGCTGGCCGAGCAGCACTTCGCCACGATCCAGTCGTTGATGCCCGGAGAGGCCGTCCCAGCCGGGCTGTTGACCGGCTCGACGCCCGCCCGCCGCAAGGAGGACCTGCTCGGCAAGCTCGGCAGCGGAGAGCTGTCGCTGATCGTCGGCACCCACGCGTTGATCGAGGGGCCCGTGCAGTTCGCCCGGCTCGGGGTCGCCGTGGTCGACGAGCAGCACCGCTTCGGCGTACGCCAGCGAGCCGCGCTGGACGGCAAAGGCGCGGCGGGGGAGAGCCCACACGTCCTTCATATGACCGCCACGCCGATCCCGCGCACCCTGGCGCTGGCCGGCTACGGTGACCTCGACTTCACGCTGCTGCGCGAACTGCCGCGCGGCCGGCAGCCGATCCAGACCTTCGTGTGCTCGACCGAGCGCGAGCGCGCCCGAGCCTACGACCGCATCCGGAAGGAGCTGCGCGCAGGCCACCAGGCGTTTGTCATCTGCCCGCTGGTGGAGGAGTCAGAGCTGTTGCAGGCACGGGCCGCGACGGCCGAGTTCGAGCGCCTGCGCGCCGGGGAGTTGCGGGACTTCAACGTCGTGTTGATGCACGGGCAGCTGCGGCCCGCCGTCAAGCACGACGTGATGGCTACGTTCGCCTCCGGGTCCGCCGACGTCCTGGTCGCCACCTCGGTGGTCGAGGTCGGGATCGATGTCCCCAACGCCACCGTGATGCTCGTCGAGGACGCCGACCGGTACGGGATCTCCCAGCTGCACCAGCTGCGGGGACGAATCGGGCGCGGCGCGCATGCGTCGCTGTGCCTGCTGTTCGGGCCCAAGGGATCGGCGCGGTTGCGGGCGCTGGCCAGCGAATCGGACGGCTTCAGGCTGGCGGAGATCGACCTCGAGCTGCGCGGGGAGGGCGAGCTCGTGGGGACCCGCCAGTCCGGTCTCGCCCAGTTCCGCGTGGCCGAGCTGCCACGCGACGCCGAGCTGCTGGACCGCGCCCGGGCACGGGCCGAGCTGATCACGGCCGAGGACCCCGACCTCACGCTGCCCGAGCACGTGCTCCTCGCCGACGCCCTGCAGGCCGCCTACGGCGCCGAGGCGGAGGCTCCAATCCGGGCGTGAGGGTGGGACGTGACCGCGAATAATCTCGAGCGGTGAGAGTGATTGCCGGTGTGTACGGGGGGCGGTCGCTGGTGGCGCCGCGGGGGCAAGCGACGCGACCCACGTCCGATCGGGTGCGCGAGGCGCTGTTCTCGATTCTCGGTCCGATGAGCGGAGCCCGGGTGCTCGATCTGTTTGCCGGCTCGGGCGCGTTGGCGATCGAGGCCCTGTCCCGGGGCGCGTCGCAGGCCACGCTGGTCGACTCCTCGAAGACCGCGGTGACGGCGATCCAGCGCAACCTTGCCTCGCTCCAGCTCGGGGCCGAGGTTCGCCGTCAGACGGCCCTGACGTTCCTCCAGGGTGCACGCGCCGCGGCTCGTCAATACGATCTGGTCTTCCTTGATCCCCCTTATCGTCACGCGAGCAGTCTCGGACGCGAACTTTCGACGGCCCTGGCGCCGGTGCTAGCCGCTCATGCCCGCGTCGTCGCTGAGAGCGACCGGCGCGCCCCGCTGGGGCTTGAGTTGGAGTTGATCGACGAGCGACGCTATGGCGATACCTTGATCCAGATACATGCCCCCCGATAACCGCATCGCCGTCTGCCCCGGCACCTTCGATCCGGTCACCTACGGCCATCTCGACGTGATCGGCCGGGCGTCGAGGATGTATGAATCGGTGATCGTCGGGGTGGTCAATCTTCCCTGGCGCAAGGGGAAAACACTGTTCACGGCCGAGGAGCGCATCGCCTTCGTCGAGCACGCCACCGAACAGATGGCGAACGTGACGGTCGAGCCGTTCAGCTCGCTGCTGGTGGCGTTTGCCCGGGCTCGCGGGGCGATGGCGATCGTCAAGGGACTGAGGGCGATCTCGGACTTCGAGTACGAGCTGGAGATGAATCAGCTCAACCGCCGCCAGGACCCGGATATCGAGTCCGTGTACCTGATGGCCTCGCCCAAGTACAGTTTCCTACGATCGAGCGGAGTCAAGGAGCTCGCCACTTTCGGCGGCGATGTCCATGACCTCGTACCCGACGAGGTGGCTCGCCAGTTGAAGGAACGGCTCGGCCGCTGACGAAACAGAGGTTCGCGATGGACGTCCTGGTACTCATCGACAAGCTGGACGATCTCGTCCACAACGCCAAGCCGGTCCCGCTGACCGACCAGGTTCGCGTTGACAAGGAAGAGATCTACGACATTTTGGATCAGATGCGCGCCACGATTCCTGAGGAGATCAAGCAGGCCCGGTGGATCGTCAAGGAGCGCCAGGAGATGCTCGCGGAGGCCAAGCGCGAGGCCGAGCGGATCGTCAAGGAGGCGCGGGAGCGCCAGGAGAAGTTGATCTCCGACGAGGAGATCACCAAGCAGGCCGAACGGGCGGCGGAGGACATCATCGAGGACGCGCGTGCCCGTGAGCGCGAGATCCGCCTGGGCGCCGAGGACTACGCGGACGAGATCCTCAACACGCTCGAGGTCAACCTGAGCAAGTTCATTGCCGCGGTGCAGCGCGGGCGCGATCGGCTGGCCGGCAAGGACGAGCCGGCCGAAGTCTCCTAGGCGGCGACGGATGGGCGGCCGTGATCGAAGTTCTCGACACGGACATCACCCGCCTGCACGTCGACGCGATCGCCAACGCCGCTAACACGCGCTTGATGCACGGGGGCGGCGTGGCGGGCGCGATCTCGCGGGCCGGCGGCCCCCAGATCCAGCGCGAGAGCGATGCCCGGGCTCCGATCGGTCTGGGCGAGGCGGTCGCGACGAGCGGCGGCGAGATGCCCTGCACGTGGATCATCCACGCGGCGACGATGGAGCTGGGCGGCCCGACCTCGGCGGCGATCATCCGCCGGGCGACCGCCAGCACGCTCCGGGTCGCCGATGAGCTCGGAGCCCGGTCACTCGCGCTGGTGGCGTTCGGCACCGGCGTGGGCGGCTTCCCGCTCGAGCGTGCGGCGCAGATTGAGGTGGACGAGGTGCGCGAGCATCTCCAAGCCGGCAGTCGACTTCAGCGGATCGTGTTCGCCGTCCGCGGCGCCGCGGCACGCGCTGCGTTCGAGGCGGCGCTGGCCGACTGAGCGCGCCTCGAGCCTCGGCTGCCGATCCGCCTCCGCCGCGAGCCGGTTCGCTCCGCCTCCGCCGCGAGCCGGTTCTGTCCGGTGCCCGCGCCATGCTGGACAGCTGCCATGAGCGCGCTATGGGTATTGATCGGTCTGATTGTCGGCGCCGGCCTTGTCGTGCTGCTGCTGCGGCCGCGCTTGCGATCGTTGGCAGTGCAGGCGGCGCTGGCCGGCAAGCTCGAGCGAGAGCTGGAGCGAGCTCGCGCTGATCTCGAGCACGAGCGTGCGCGGGCGCAGGAGCGGCTGGCGACGGTCAATGATGCACAGGCGCGGCTGACCGCATCGTTCAAGGCGTTGAGCGCCGAGGCGCTGCAGTCGAGCATGGTGCAGCTGGCCGAGCTCTCCCGCGCGCAGCTCCAGACCGCCCAAGCGACGGCCACGGGCGAGCTTGACCAGCGCCGGGCAGCAGTTGAGCAACTCGTCGCGCCGCTGAAGGAGCAGCTTGGACGCGTCGACAGCCAGCTGACGCGTCTGGACCAAGAGCGGCGCGAGTCCCGCGGCCGACTCGAGGCGCAGCTGAAGACACTGAGCGATACGGGGGAGAAGCTGCGCACCGAAACGGGCGCGCTCGTCACCGCCCTACGCAAGCCGAACGCCCGCGGGCAATGGGGCCAGATGCAGCTGCGCAACGTGGTCGAGCTCGCCGGCATGGTCAGGCATTGCGACTTTGTCGAGCAGTCGTCACTGGCGGGCGAGGACGGGGCGCTGCGGCCCGACCTGATCGTCAGCCTGCCCGGCGGGAAGCACGTCGTCGTCGATGCCAAGGCTCCGTTGCAGGGCGTGCTCGATGCCTATCAGGCCCGCGATGAGGAGGAGCGTCAACGTCATCTGCACGACCACGCGCGGCTGCTGCGCAAGCATGTCAAGGCGCTGGCCGAAAAGGCCTACTGGACCGGGCTGGAGACCAGTCCCGATTTTGTCGTCATGTTCCTCCCCGGAGAGCACCTGTACGGGGCGGCACTCGAGGCCGATCCGGCGCTGATCGAGGACGCCATGGCGCGGCGGGTGCTGATCGCCACGCCGACTACGCTGCTGGCGATGTTGCGCGCGGTCGGATACGGGTGGCAGCAGGAGCGGGTGGCCGAGTCAGCGCAGGCGATCTCCGATCTCGGACGGGAGTTGCACGGCCGACTGGTCAAGCTCTCGGGGTTGCTGGCGACGCTCGGCTCGCGGCTCAACGGCGCGGTGCGGGCCTACAACGACACGGTCGGCTCCTACGAGGCGAGGGTCCTGCCCGGGGCGCGCCGGTTCGCCGAGCACGGCGCGGTCGCCGAAGGCCGAGAGCTGCCGCCGCTCGAGCACGTCACGATCAGCGCCCGGAGCGTCCACTCAACCGAGGTGGAGCTTGAGCTGACCGAGGACGAAGTCAGTGCCCGACGGCTCCGCGCCGCGGAGTGAGGCTCGCGGCTAGTCGGCGGCGGGCGGCTGCCGGTCGGCGCGCCCGTCCCACCAGCGTTGCAGGTCCTCGCGCTGATGGGGCAGGGGGGCGGCTGAGGGCTTGCGTGCGTGCACGGAGGCGAGGGCTGCGTCGATGTCGACGCCATCGCGCAGCGCCACGACAGCCGCGGCCACAGCGGCTGACCGCTGCCATCCGGCGCGGCAGTGCACGTAGCTGCGCAGTCCCGCATCGAGTGCCTCGATGACATCCTCCGCGGCCGCGTCGAGCGCTTGCGCTGGGAGCCCGCCGTAGTCGGTCAGGGGGAGGCGATGCTCTTCGATCCCGGCCTCCGCCAGCGCCGCCACCACCTGGGCGCGCTCTCCGGGCTCGTACTCTTGGTCCTCGACCAGGTTGAGCACCCGCTTGACCCCCAACCGTTCGAGGTTGCGGACGTCGTCCGCGTCGAGCGGGTACGCGCCGACCAGCAGATCGTCGCTGACGTCCGCGAAGCCGTAGGTGCGAAACCATTGCGACACGAGCCCAATCATCGCGGGTCGACCGTTAGCGGCGCGTTTCGTCGCAGCCGGGTTGATGAGAGAGCGCAAGGCGCACAAGCTGGGTCGGAGCGCTGAGCGCTGAGCACTGAGTAGCACCCACTAAGCTCGAGGCATGTCGCTGCGAACTGACACGTTCGATCTCGGCGGGTTGCACCTCAGCGTGGGTGAAGGGCGCCGACTCGACCTCAATCTCGCGATCGATCCGTTCCTGCTCGGCGGCGAGCGCTACCCGGTGGCGCCCGCGCTCGTGCCCGCGCGCTTGGACATCTCGCGCATGACCGGCGATGGGTATGCGCTGCGGCTGCGGTTCGCGGCTCAGCCCGTGGGCCCGTGTATGCGCTGCCTGGAGCCGGCCGCACCGGTGTTCGACGTCGATGCCCGCGAGGTCTCCCAGCCGGGCGATACGGATGAGCTCGAGTCGCCCTACGTCAGCGGCGGGGTGCTCGACCTGCACGCATGGGCACGCGACGCGCTGGCGCTGGCCTTGCCGACTCAACTTCTGTGCCGCCCTGACTGCGCCGGGCTCTGCCCTGTCTGCGGGACGGACCTCAACGCGGCCGGTGCCGAGCACGGCCACGAGCGTGAGCCTGACAGCCGCTGGGCGAAGCTGTCTGAACTGAAATTTGATTAAGGCCCTCAGGCTCTACACTCCGCTTTTATGGCCGTTCCCAAGCAAAAGCAGTCCCATGCGCGCACGGCCCAGCGCCGCGCGCAACACAAGGTGGCAGCGCCGACCTACAACGCCTGCCCGCAATGCCACAGTCCTCGGCTCCCGCACCGCGTATGCCCGGTCTGCGGCAGCTATCGGGGCCGCGAGGTCGTCAGCCCCGGCACGGGCGACGACACCGCCTGACCCCAGCGTCGTGGTTACCGTCGCCGTGGATGCGGGCGGGGCGGATCTCGGCCCGGCCGAGGTAGCCGCGGGCGCGGCCCGCGCCGCCGCCCAGGGTATTGCCGTGTTGCTGTTCGGTCCCCGCGCGGAGATCGGGCCGGTTCCCGACGGCGTCGAGGTTGTGGACGCACCGATCTCGATCGCCAAAGCATCGGATCCGGCGTTTGCGGTTCGCTCGACCCCCGACGCGTCGATCGTCCAGGCCGCGCGAGCGGTGGCCGACGGTCAGGCCCAGGCCCTCGTGTCCGGCGGCTCGACCGGTTCGGCGCTCGCGGCGGGCCTGTTCAACCTCAAGCGAGATCGCGGCATCTACAGACCGGCGCTGGCGCTGCCCGTGCCGATGCCGGGGGCACCGCCGGTGCTGTTGCTCGACGTCGGCGCCAACGTCACCTGCCGACCTGAGCACCTCGTGCAGTTCGCGCACATGGGCTCGGCGTTCGCGCAGGCGGTGATGGGCGTCGCCTCGCCCCGCGTCGCCCTGCTCTCCAATGGCGAGGAGCCGGCCAAGGGCACGCCTGAACTGGTGATCGCGCACGCACAGCTGGCCAGCGTCGGCGGCACCGGCCTGCGGTTCATCGGCAACATCGAAGGGACGCAGATCACCGATGGGGCGGCGGATGTGGTCGTGATGGACGGCTTCACCGGCAATATCACGCTCAAGCTGATCGAGGGCGTGTCCGGCCGCACGCTGCGGGCGATCCGGGATCTCGCGATGAGCTCGACCCGCGCCAAGCTCGGCGGCTGGTTGCTCGCCCCGAGCGTGCGTCGCCTGCGCGACGAAATCGATCCCGAGGGCCCGGGCGGCGCCTACATGCTGGGGCTGCGACAGCTCGGGGTGGTTGCGCACGGTCGGTTCACGCGCCGGGGCTTTGCCCGCGCGATCGAGGTGGCCGCCCGGGGAGTGGAGCAAGACGTGATCAGGAGCACGCGGGCGGCGCTGGAAGCGGCCGGTGCCCTGCGCCCGCCGATTGAGGATGACGAAGAGGGCGACGGCGGCGCCTCGTCCGAGACGACGGCTACGGTTTCGAGCCGATGAACCGGGAGCAGGTCTTTTCGCTGATCCGTGCGCACTTGGCCGACGAGCTCGAGGTAAAGCCTGGCGTGATCAAGGAGTCCACGCGGTTCCGGGAGGATCTTGAAGCCGACTCGCTCGACCTCTATACGCTCGTTCAGGAGCTCGAGGACTCCTACGGCGTGAAGATCTCCGACGGCGACGCGGCCAAGATCCTCACCGTCGGTCAGGCGGTCGAGTTCGTACTCGCGAGCGGTGCCGAGGGCCCGCACCACTCGGCCACCGCGAGCCAAGGCCCTGACCCTGAGTGAAACCCGACCGCGAGCGGACGGAGCGCGGGATCGTCGGCTTGCGCGAGGCCGCCGTGTCCGAGGGATCGACGCTGCAAGAGTTGCTGGAGGGGCTTCCGGACGACCTCGCGACGGCGGTGTTCACGCACTCCTCCTGGACGTCGAGGCGGTCGGATTCCTACGAGCGCCTGGCGTTCCTGGGCGACAGCGTGCTCGGGCTGGCGGTCACCACGCACCTCTATCCCAACCTCAAGGCGGAGCTGTTCGGACCCGGCCGGTTGACCAAGATCCGGGCTCAGGCCGTCTCGGGCCGTGCCTGTCGCGTGGTGGCCGAGCGGCTTGGAGTGCCGGAGCGGCTGCGCACCGCCGCCCCGCCGGGCGTGGCGCAGACCGTCGAGGGCTTGATCAGCACCGAGCGGGTGCTGGCGTCGGTGATCGAGGCGGTGATCGGCGCCTGCTACCTGGAGTTCGGCTACGAGGCGACGGCTGCGGCCGTGGTGGAGGCGTTCGAGCCCGAGATCGAGGATGCGCTCGAGCACCCGGTGGACTTCAAATCGGCCCTGCAGGAGCGTCTGGCTCGGCGCGGCGAGTTGGTCAGTTACTCGGTGGTAGAGGAGCACGGCCCACCGCACGATCGGACGTTCGGCGTGAGTGCGAGCGTCGAAAGCGTCGAGATCGGCCGCGGAGCGGGTCGCAGCAAGAAGGACGCCGAGCAGGAGGCCGCGCAAGCCGCGCTGGAGTCGATGGAGCAGTGAGCGCGCAGCGCGCAGGACCGCGCCCATGTACCTGAAGTCGATCGCCATGAAGGGCTTCAAGTCCTTCCCGGATCGCACCCGGCTCGAGTTTGGGCCGGGGGTGAGCGTGGTCGTCGGCCCGAACGGCTCGGGCAAGTCCAACGTGACTGACGCCGTGCTGTGGGCGCTCGGTGAGCAGTCACCCCTGGCGGTGCGCGGGCAGTCGATGCAGGACGTGATCTTCGGGGGCGCCCCCGGCCGGCAGGCCGCCCAGCATGCTGAGGTCGAACTGGTGCTGGACGACAGCGACGGGACGCTCGCGCTCGGCGCTCCCGAGATCTCGATCTATCGCCGGCTCGATCGCATGGGAGAGGGCGAATACCGGCTGGCCGGCGCGCGCTGCCGGCTCGTCGACGTGATCGAACTGCTGTCGGACACGGGACTGGGCAAGGACATGCACTCGGTCATTTCACAGGGCCGGGTCGAGTCGATCGTCACCTCCAAGCCGCGCGACCGGCGCTTGCTGATCGAAGAGGCGGCCGGGCTCGGCAAGCACCGCAAGCGCCGCCGCCGTGCCCAGCTGAAGCTGGATCGCACGCGGGACAACCTCGACCGGGCGCTCGACGTGGAACGTGAGGCGCGCTCGCGGCTACGTCCGCTCAAGCGCCAGGCGGAGGCGGCCGAGCTCCATGCCAGGCTCGAGCGCCAAGCCCTCGAAGCCCGCTGGGAGCTCGCTCGCGACGAGGTGCGCGGTCAGGGCCAGGCGCTCGTGCAGGCGGAGGCGGCCGCCGCACACCTGCGGGCCAAGCGGGCTGGGCTGCAGCGCGAACTGGAGACGATCGCCAAACGGCGTGAGGCGGCTGAGGAGGCCCTGGCAGCGCGCAGCGCGCAGCGGGAAGAGCTCTCGCGGCGCCTGTTTGCCGCCCGCTCCGCGGCCGAGCGATTGTCCTATCGGGCCGAAGCGGTGCGGGCCGGGGCGGCAGCGATCGAAGCACGCCTGGACCGTAGCCGCGGGCAGGCAGCCTCTCTCCGCGCCCGCGCGGCGGCCGAGCAGCCCGACACCGAAGCCGGCGCGCGGATCGCGGCGCTGCAGGAATCGCTGGCGGCGCTGCAGCGCGACCGACAGGCCGAGCTCGAGCGCCAGCTGGTCGAGCTCGAGCAGCAACTCAGCGCGGCCGGGGCCGAAGTCGCCCGCCACGGCACGCTGGTCGAGAACGCCCAACTCGCGCGGCGGCGGGCTGAGGCAGCCAGCGAGCAATCCGCCTCGGCGCTGCGCGACGCCGAGCGCCGGGTCGAGGCAGCCCGGCAGGAGGCGGCCCGGGTGGGGGGCGAGCTGGCGGCGGTCAACCGGTTCCTGCGCAATCAGACCGGAGCCCCCGGTGGCGCGGCGGCGCTGGCCGATGAGCTGGATGTTGACGCCGGCTACGAGCTGGCCCTCGCGGCAGCGCTCGACGGGCGGCTGCGGGCGTCTCTGGTCGGCGATCGCGAGGCCGGGTCGGCGCTGCTCGACCGTGCCGGCGCCGAAGGGGGACGCGTGCTGATCCCCGACGCCGACCCGGGCGCGGCTGCGGCTGCGCCCGCGAGCCGGCCGTGCCTGGACGCCGAGCCGCTAGCCGACCACGTGCGCGGCCACGGCGCGGCGTTGGCGCTCGCTCGCGCGCTGCTGGGCGAGACGTGGGTGGTCGATGCGCTGGATGGGCTGCCAGACGCATTTGGCGGCGTCGCGGTGACGCGGTCGGGCCGCGTCTGGTCACCGCGGGCGCGAGAGCTGCGCCAGGCGCCGGCCGTGGGGGAGGGCCGGGTGCTGGCCGAGCGCAACCGCCGCGAGGCACTCGTGCGGGCGAGCGAGTCCGCCGCACAGGCCGAGGTGGCGGCTCGCGCGGGGTTGGAGCGCGCGACCGCAGAAGCGTCGGACGCCGACGGCGCTCGTGAGCGGGCGACCGCGGCGCATCGCGCGGCGACCTTGGCCCTCGACGAGGCGGCCGAGGATCGGCGCCGCATCGCCGCGCTGATCGAGCGCCGGCGCGCGGCTCCGGACGACGGTCCGGACGCCGGGCGGCGCACCCAGGTCGCAGCCGAGTTGGCGGCCGAGCGCCAGATGTTGGAGCGGGCCGAGCGTGAGCGCGCGGAACGTGGGTCGATGATCGAGCGACTCGACGCAGCGGTGAGCCGAGACCAGGCGCTGGCGCCCGTCGCTCGCTCGCTGATCGCAGCGCTTGATGACGCCGCCGAGGCGATCGGGGCGCGACTGGGTTGGTTCGAGGCCGCGCTCGCCGCCGACCGCCAGGCCGGCGAGCACGTCGCCGGCGAGTTGCGCGTGTGCGCGCAGCAGGAAGCCGCGCTGCACGCGCAGCTCCACACCGAGAACGAGGCGCTCACCGAAGCCGAGGTGCGACTGCAGCGCTCGCGCGACCTGGACGCCGATGCTCGCAGCGAGCTGGGGCAGCTGGCGTCGCGCCTGGGGCTCGAGGCGGAGCCCGCGGAGCAGCAGCTGAGCGCCGAGGAGCGCCACGGGCTCACCACCCGGCTCGAGCGTCTGGCCCGCCGGCGCGAGCAGCTGGGCCCGGTCAACCCGCTCGCGAACGAGGAATATGGGGCGGCGCTGGCGCACGTCGAGGAGCTCGAGGCCCAGCGGTCGGATCTGGAGACGGCGCTGCGCGAGCTCGAGGGGCTGATCGCCGACACCGATCGCCAGATCCGCGGGACCTTCGAGGAGACCTTCGAGGCCACGGCACGGAACTTCGCCGAACTGGCGGGCCAGCTGTTCCCCGGCGGTCAGGGCCGTCTGCGACTCGTGACCGAGCGCGAGGGGCCCGCGCGGGTGCTGGGCGGCCAGGCCCCACCCGGGGACGGCGCCGACGGAGCGCCAGACGCCGAGGAACTGGAGGGCGGGGAGGTTGCGGTGGTGGAGGATCTGCTCGGGGTCGAGATCGAGATGCGCCCGGGGGGCAGGGAGATGAAGCGGCTCTCGCTGCTCTCAGGCGGCGAGAAGTCGATGACCGCGCTCGCGTTCCTGTTTGCCGTCTTCCTCGCCCGTCCCTGCCCGTTCTACATCCTCGACGAGGTTGAGGCTGCGCTGGACGACATCAACATCGATCGCTTCCTCGAGCTTCTGCGCCGCTACTCCTCGCGGGCCCAGTTCATCGTTGTCACCCACCAGAAGCGCACGATGGAGGCCGCGGACTCGCTCTACGGCGTGTCGATGGGGGGTGACGGGATCTCGAAGGTCATCTCGCGCCGCCTGGCCGAGGATCAGGCCGCCTAGACAGACCGAGGGCGTGCTGAAAAACTGCCCAGGATGGGCAAGGTTTCAGCGCGCCCCGGAGATGGGCCCCGCCAGCGCCAGCGCGAACGGGCTTCCCTCGCTGTCGCGGCAGATCGCCCACCGCTCTCCCGGGTGCACGATGGCGCCGCCCAGTGCGCTCACGCGCTCGAGCGCTAGGGGCATGTCCTCGACGGTGAGGTAGGGCAGGGAGAACGAGTCTCCCGGGCCGCGTCCGCGGGCGTGTACGCCCACCTCGGTCCCGCCGATGCGGGTCTGCCAGCCCTCACCCTCGGGCTCGCGGCGTGGCTCGAGCTCGGTCCCGAGCACGCCCGACCAGAAGCGCCGGGCCCGAACGGGGTCATCAGCGGGAAACTCGACGAGGGAGGGTCGGACCGGGGTCATCGCGCCCACGCAATCTATCGCGGGCGGGTCGCGGTCATGCCGGCGCGGGCCAGGTGACGAGCGCCAGCGGGATTGCCGCCCTGCGAGGCGGGTTGTGGACGGGCTGGTAACGTCGCCGCCCTGATGGCTCGAGATTGGCGGGATCTGTTCATCATCGACGGGGCGCCGCCGCCCGCGCAGCCGGCGGCGCCGGCCACCGAGGAGCGTCGCATGGGGCGATTTCGGCGCCTGCGGGAGAGCCTGCGCAAGACCCGTCAAGCGCTCCAGAGCGAGATCCAGGCGACGCTGTTCGAGGAGCTGAATGACGAGACCTGGGAGCGACTCGAGGAAGCGCTGATCTACGCCGATGTCGGTGCGCGGACCACCGCGCAGGTCGTCGAGCAGCTCGAGCGCGAGGTGACGGAAAACGGGCTGTCCGGAGGGCAGGCGCTGTCAGACCGCCTCGTGGAGCTGCTGACCGAGATCGCCGACGTCGGTGAGAACCGGATCGAGCTCCTGGCCAAGCCCACGGTGATCCTGGTCGCCGGGGTCAACGGGACAGGAAAGACGACGACGATCGGCAAGCTGGCCTGGCACCTGAGCCGAGAGCTCGACCGCTCGGTCGTGCTCGCCGCCGGCGACACGTTCCGAGCCGCCGCGGTCGAGCAGCTCGAGCTGTGGGCGGGGCGCGCCGGAGTCGGCTTTGTCAAGGGTCAACCGCAGGCCGACCCCGGGTCGGTGGCGTATGACGCGGTGAGCGTGGCGCGCCGTGACGGTGCCGACGTGGTGATCATCGACACGGCCGGCCGCCTGCACACGCAGGACGATCTCATGGCAGAGCTAGCGAAGGTGCGCCGGGTGATCTCCAAGCAGATCCCCGACGCGCCCCACGAGACGCTGCTCACCATCGACGCCACCACGGGTCAGAACGGGTTGCGGCAAGCCCAGCTGTTCTCCGAGTTTGTGGCGGTGACCGGGCTCGTGCTGACCAAGCTCGATGGAACTGCGAAGGGCGGCATCGCGCTGGCGATCGCCCACGAACTCGGCATCCCGGTCAAGCTGATCGGAGTGGGCGAGCAACTCGAAGACCTGCGACCGTTCGACGCGGGCGAGTTTGCGCGGGCGCTGATCACCTAGGGCACGACCGTGCTTGTCATGCCGTAACTGAGGTTAGTAGCCTCAAGGGGACAGCACATGTTCGATTCTCTGGCCGAAAAACTCCAAGCCACGCTGGCCGACGTCCGCGGTCGAGGGACGTTGACCGAGGACGACGTCAACGCGGCGATCCGCGAAATCCGCCTGGCGCTGCTGGAGGCCGACGTCAACTTCAAGGTGGTCAAAAGCTTCACCAACGCCGTCAAGGAGCGGGCCCTCGGCGCTGACATCATCGGCCAGCTGAATCCCGGCCAGCAGGTGATCAAGATCGTCTCGGACCAGTTGACCGAGCTGATGGGCGGCGCGGCGCGCGAGTTGTCGTTCTCGCCCCGTCCGCCCACCGTGGTGGTGATGGCCGGGCTCCAGGGCTCCGGCAAGACGACCGCCACCGGCAAGCTGGCCCGCTATCTCCGTGAGCAGTACGGCTCCTCGGTCGCGGTGGCAGCCTGCGACGTGTACCGGCCCGCCGCGGTAGAGCAGCTGGTGAAGGTCGGTGCCCAGGCCGGGGCCGACGTCTACGAGCAGGGCACCGAGCGCAACCCGGTCGAGATTGCCAAGTGGGCTCGTGAGCGAGCGGTGGCCGAGGGCAAGGACGTGCTGATCGTCGACACGAGCGGACGGCTGCACGTCGACCAGGAGCTGATGGCGGAGCTCGCCCAGATCAAGAACGCCATCAAGCCACACGATGTGCTGCTCGTGGTCGACGCCATGACGGGCCAGGACGCGGTCAATGTGGCCGAGCAATTCGCCTCGGTGGTCGACTTCGACGGCGTCGTGATGACCAAGCTCGACGGCGACGCTCGCGGCGGCGCCGCGTTGTCGGTCAAGGCGATCACCGGCAAGCCGATCCTGTTCGCTTCCACGGGCGAGAAGCTCGACCAGTTCGAGCGCTTCCACCCCGACCGTATGGCGCAACGGATCCTGGGCATGGGCGACGTGATGACGCTGATCGAGAAGGCTGAGGCGAGTTACGACCAGGAGCAGTCAGCCGAGCTCGAGCGCAAGATCCGCAAGCAGGAGTTCGGGCTCGACGATTTCCTGGACCAGATGCGCCAGGTTCGCCGGCTGGGGCCCCTCCAGTCGCTGATCGGAATGCTGCCGGGGGTGGGCAAGGAGCTGAAGGGGGTCAAGGTCGACGAGCGTGAATTCGATCGCCTGCAGGCGATCATTCTCTCGATGACCCCGCAGGAGCGCCGCCATCCCGAGCTGATCAAAGGATCGCGGCGATTGCGGATCGCGCGCGGCTCGGGAACCAACGTGCAAGCGGTCAAGGCACTGATCAAGCAGTTCGACCAGGTGCGCAAGGTCATGCGGCAGGTCTCACAGGGCCGGATGCCCGACTTGGGCGCGTTGATGCGCCAGGCACGCTAACCTCGCTTGAGCTGATGGCAGTAAGACTCCGACTGACACGAATCGGCGGGCGCAAGAACCCGATCTGGCGGGTCGTCGTCGCTGACCAGCGCTCCAAGCGCGATGGGCGGGTGATCGAGACGGTCGGGCATTACAACGCCCAGACCGATCCCTCGACCATCGTCCTCAACGAGGAGCGCATCCGCGACTGGCTCGCCCGCGGTGCCCAGCCGAGCGATACGGTCCGCAAGCTGCTGCACACGCAGGGCATCACCTAGCGGCGGCCGTGAGAGAGTTGCTCGAGTACCTGGCGCGAGGGCTCGTCGAGCGCCCGGACGAGGTGCGGATCAGCGAGGTCCACGAAGACGACGGCTCAATCGTGCTCGAGTTGTCTGTCGCCCCGGACGACTACGGGAGCGTGATCGGTCGCGGTGGTCGCACGGCCGCGGCGCTGCGGACGGTCGTCAAGGCGGCAGCGGTCAAGGAGAGGCGCCGCGTGTTCGTCGACATCGTCGACGCTTGATGGGCGCCAGCAATCCGGCCGGATGGCTCCGCGCCGGGCTGGTGGGTCGGCCGCACGGTCTCGACGGCAGCTTCTACGTGACCGAGCCGAAGCCCGACCTGCTCGTGCTCGGCCTGGACGTGTGGATCGCCGGCGCGCAGCGGCTGATCACCCGGCGCGCGGGCTTTGACCGCGGGGTGATCCTGGCGCTGGATGGGTGCGAGAACCGCGCCGGCGCCCAGGCGCTGGGGGGCCAGGAGCTGCTCGTCGGGCGCGATCGGGCGCCCGAGCTCGGCGCCGAGGAATGGTGGGCCGAGGATCTCGAAGGCTGCGCGGTGCATGACGGCCCACGGGAGATCGGAGTGGTCAAGCGGTTGCTGGCGCTGCCGTCCTGCGAGGTGCTCGAGGTGACCCGGGTGGACGGTGGCCCGGAGCTGCTGGTGCCGCTGATCAAGGATGCGGTACGCGAGGTCGATGTGAGCCGACGCGAGATTGAGATCGACCTGCGCTTCCTGGGCGAGGAGTGATGGAGATCGATGTGTTCACGCTGTTTCCTGAGGCGTTCAAGTGGTTCGGCGCCCAGCGCCACGTCGAGAACGCGATCGCCTGCGGCCACCGGGTCACCTACGTCAACTACCGCGACCACACGCCGCTGAGCGCCGGGCAGGTCGACGACTCGCCGTTCGGCGGCGGGGCCGGCATGCTGCTGCGGGTCGATGTCGTGGAGGCGGCGCTGCGCGCCCGCTACCGCGAGGATCCGGTCCGGGTGCGGACCGAACGTCGGGTGGTGGCGCTCGACCCGAGCGGGCGACTGCTTGACGACGCGCTCGTCGACGAGCTGGCGAGCGAGTCCGCGCTGACGCTGCTCTCCGGGCGCTACGAGGGCTTCGACGAGCGCGTGCTCGAGCATTTCGTCGGCGATCGCCTATCGATCGGCCGCTACGTGCTGGCCGGCGGCGAGCTGGCCGCGATGGTGGTGTGCGACGCCGTGCTGCGCAAGTTGCCCGGAGCACTGGGCGACTCGGAATCCGCGCTGGAGGAGTCCTTCAGTGCTGCGCTCGGGGGCGGGCCGGAGTACCCCCACTACACCCGGCCGGCCGACTATCGCGGCTGGCGGGTCCCGGACGTCCTGCTGTCTGGCCATCATGCCCAGATCCGGGATTGGCGCCTCGCGCAGAGCCGGTCACGCGCCGCCGCGACTCCTCCCAGCGGCGAGCGCGAAGGGGGCTGAACCGGTGAGCGCTCGGGGATCCCGGGTGGTTCGCTACCATTGGCCGCCGCAAGGTCGGGCCACGCGCCGCGAGGCGCTGGTGCCCCCCGCCACAGGATCATCGCCCGCACGGAACCGTCCGACACGCGGGGGGCGGGTGCTTGCAATGCCATGAGCACCGTTATCGACAGCCTGGAGCGAGCGCAGCTCCGCCGTGTACCGACGTTCGACGCCGGTGATCGTCTGCGCGTCCATTTTCAGGTCATCGAGGGCACCCGCCGCCGCACGCAGGTGTTCGAAGGCGTGGTGATCAAGCGTCAGGGACACGGCGCGCGGGAAACCTTCACCGTGCGTAAGCAATCCTTTGGCGTGGGGGTCGAGCGCACCTTCCCATTGCATTCGCCGAAGATTGAGCGGATCGAGGTGGCGGGGCGGGGGGACGTCAGGCGGGCCAAGCTCTATTACCTGCGCGGGCGGATCGGCAAGCGGGCACGAGTGCGCGAGCGCCGCTCCAACCGTCCGGAGGAGACGATCGTGCGTGAGCTGCTGTATCCCGAGATCGAGGAGCCTGACCCCGTGGAAGCGGCCGGCGCTGCACAGGTGAGCGCCGAAGAGTCGAGCGAGCCTCTCCCACCGACGGGGGCGCCGGACGCCGGACCGGCAGCAGCGAAGGCACCCGTCGGCGAAGAGTAGATGTGACGAAGAAGAAGAAGTCGTTTGCGAGCGCGACGCTCGAACTCGTCGTGGTCGTGGCGATCGCGCTCGGCCTCGCGCTCGCGATCCAAGCGTTCATCATCAAGCCGTATCAGATCCCCAGCGGGTCGATGCTGCCGACGCTGCGGATCAACCAGCGAGTGCTGGTGGACCGCATCGGCACCCACTTCAGCTCGCCGCACGTCGGGGACATCATGGTCTTCCACCCGCCGAAGAACTTCACCTCCTGCGCGGACCCGAACGAGGGCGAGAATCAGGCCGGTCAGAACGGGACCAAAGCGTGCGATGTGGTCGGGTCCCAAAAATCCTCGGAGACGTTCATCAAGCGGGTGGTCGGGCTTCCCGGCGACCGGATCTCGATCCGCAACGGCCACGTGATCCGCAACGGCGTACCCGAAAAGGACTCCTACATCATTCCCTGCGACGGAGCCGCGGAGTGCAATTTCCCCGGGACGATCACGATCCCGAAGGGTGACTACTACATGATGGGCGACAACCGTCCGGATTCCGAGGACAGTCGCTTCTGGGGCCCGGTCCCGAAGGCGTGGATCATCGGCAAGGCGTTCTTCACCTACTGGCCTCCGGATCGGATCGGCATTCTGTAGCCACAAGGGCGAGCAGCAGCAATGTCCAGGCTCAAGTCGCTGCTTGAACTCCTTCTCACGATCGCCATCGCGGTCGCGCTGGCGCTGCTGATTCAGGCGTTCATCGTCAAGCCCTACCGGATCCCCAGCCCCTCGATGGTCCCGACCTTGGACATCGGCCAGCGCGTGCTCGCCAACCGGTTGACCACCCACCCGAGCATCGGCGACATCGTGGTGTTCCATCCCCCGCACGGCGCCGACCCCGCGTCCCCCGTGTGCGGCGCCAGCGACCAAGGAGCCGGTCACCCGCAGGCCTGTGACGTTGCCACCGCGGCCGAATCGAGCCAGACGTTCATCAAACGCGTGGTCGCGGGCCCCGGCGACCGGATCTCGATCGTCAATGGGCACGTGATCCGCAACGGAGTCCGGGAGAAGGACTCCTACATCGAGCCATGCGGCGATTCCAGTTCATGCAATTTCCCCACGCCGATCGTGATTCCGCCCGGCCATTACTTCATGATGGGTGACAATCGTGGCGTCTCCGACGACAGCCGTTTCTGGGGTCCGGTCCCCGCCCAGTGGATCATCGGCGTTGCCTTCTTCACCTACTGGCCGCCGGACCGGATCGGGACCCTCTAGCGGCGGCGGGCGCGCCAAGCGACCGCCTCGCCCGGGTGCTCGGCTGCTGCGCTTCGATCGTGCGTTCGAGGTGCGGTTCGTGGCCGGCGCCGACGAGGCCGGACGGGGAAGCCTCGCGGGCCCGCTCGTGGCCGCTGCGGTGCTGTTCGACCTCGACCGACTCGGCCCCGCCGACGTCCGCGCGCTCGGGTCGCTGAACGACTCCAAGCAGCAGACACCTGAGGCGCGGGCCGAGCTGTTCCCGGTGATCTTGCGCTTGGCGGCCAAGGTCGCGGTCGTGTCCAGATGCGCGCCCGGGATCGATGCGCGTGGGCTTCATGTCACCAACCTGGCCGCCCTGCGCGACGCGCTGGGACGGGTCGCCTGTGACGGGTGCGTGTGCCTGAGCGACGGCTTTTCGGTCACTGGTCTCGAGCATCCGCACCGGGCGGTCATCGGAGGCGACAGCAAGAGTGCCGCGATCGCTGCCGCATCGGTGATCGCCAAGGAGACCCGCGACCGCTATATGCGGCGGGCCGACACCGCTCACCCCGGTTGGGAGTTCGCCCAGCACGTCGGTTACTCGACCCCTGAGCACCGGCAGGCGATTGAGCGTCTCGGCGTCTCGCCGTTGCACCGGCTGTCGTTCCAGTCGACGGCGTATCAGCAGCTCGCCCTCGGGTGACGGTGCCTGCGTCGGCGAGCCGGCTCCGCTCGGCTCAGAACGCTGCCTCCAGATGCTCGATGCCGACGAGCTTGCCCGCTCGGTCGAAGGTGACCCCGATCGCGTCGAACCGTACGACGTCGGCATACGGGCGCTCGGTCCGCTCGATCAGCCAGCTCCCAGCCATCTTGCGCACCCGCGCTTGCTTGACCGGGCGCAGCGCGTCGAACGGACTGCCGCCGCCGGGCGCGACCCGACGGCTCTTGACCTCGCAGAAGGCGAGCGTCCGGCCGTCGAACGCGACGATGTCGAGCTCGCCCCAGCGGGTGCGATAGTTGCGCTCGACGATCTGAAAGCCCTGCCGGATCAGGTGCTCGGCGGCGAGCTGCTCGCCGAGCTGGCCGAGCCGATGACGGCGGTCGGTGCTCATGGGGGTGACGCTACGCACCGGTGCGTCAGGTGTGGGTGGCGCAATGTGTCAATTCAGCACGATTTCGTGAGGTGAGGCGATGCAGAATTGGCGCACGCCGTCACCCACGGGTCACCTGAAGCCGCGTAGCTTGATGCCATGCTCGCCCGTGTCGCCACGTTCGCCATCGACGGGGTTGAACCGCGCCAGGTCTGGGTGGAGGTGGACATCCGCTCTGGCCTGCCGTCGTTCACGATCGTCGGCCTCGGAGACGCCGCGATCCGTGAATCCCGCGACCGAATTCGATCGGCGATCCTGAATTCGGGCTTCGAGTTCCCCGCCACCCGGATCACGGCGAACCTCGCACCCGCGTTCCTGCGCAAAGTCGGCCCCGGATTCGACGCGGCTCTGGCGATCGGGGTGCTGGCGGCAAGCGGGCAGGTCCCCGACCAGGCACTGAGTGCCTACGCCGTGTTCGGCGAGCTCTCGCTCGGTGGGGAGCTGAGAGACTCTCCAGGCGCGCTGGCGGTCGCCGAGGGCGCGCGCGGCGCGGGGCTCGCTCGGCTGATCGTGCCGCGCGAGCGCGCTCGCGAGGCGGCCCTGGTGGACGAGGTTGCCGTGGTCGGCGTGGGCAGTCTCCGGGCCGCCGCCGAGGTCGTCCGAGGCTCCGACCCTCCGGCGCTCCCCGCCGCCCCGAACCGGCCCCGGCCTGCACTGCACGAGCCTGACCTGATCGACGTCCGCGGTCACGCGGCGCCGCTGCTGGCGCTGGCGATCGCCGCCGCCGGGGGGCACAACCTGCTGCTCGAGGGCGCACCCGGCACCGGCAAGACGATGCTGGCCCGACGGCTGCCGTCGATCCTGCCGGCGATGACGCGTGCCGAGGCGATCGAGGTGACCCGGATCCACAGTGTCGCGGGCATCCACGCGGACGGGCTGATCGCGGCCCGCCCGTTCCGCGCGCCCCATCACACGATCTCGGCGGCGGGGCTGGTGGGAGGCGGATTCCCTCCCCGCCCGGGCGAGGCCACGCTCGCCCACCACGGCGTGCTGTTCCTGGACGAGCTGTCGGAGTTCCAGCGCTCGAGTCTCGACGCGCTTCGCCAACCGCTCGAGGATGGTGGCGTCACGATCGTCCGCGGCCAGCGTGCGCTCGTGTTCCCGACTCGGTTCATGCTCGTGGCCGCGACCAACCCCTGTCCGTGTGGCTTTGCCGGCGTCGATGATCGGTGTGGCTGCGGCGAGGCGGACCTCAGGCGCCACCGCCGGCGGTTGAGTGGACCGTTGCTCGACCGAATGGATCTGCTCGTCGATGTGCGGCGACCGGACGAGCGTGATCTGAGGTCTCCGCCCTCGACGAGCTCGGCCGACCTGCGGGCACAGGTGCGCGAGGCCCGGGAGCGGCAGCAGCGGCGGCTCGCCGGCAGTTCGGCGCGCTGTAACGGCGACATGGACGTTCGCCTGGTTCGGGCTCAGGTGCGCCTCGACAGCGCCGCCGAGCAGGCCCTCGCGCAGGCCTACGCGGTCGGCGCCCTGAGCGCCCGGGGGCGGCACCGCGTGCTCCGTGTGGCCCGGACGATTGCGGACCTGCGGCGTCACGACGTGGTCGCCGGCGACGACGTGCTGACCGCGCTGAGCTTGCGCCAACGCGCCGGCGCTGACGCGACGCTGGCCGCATGAGGAGCGCGGGCGCCTGTGATCGCTGCCTCGCCCGGTCGTGGCTGCTGGGCCGGCTCGCCGGTCACCTGGAGCCCGTCCGCCAGCGGATCGATCCGTTGCTCGGGCTCAGTGACGAGGCACTGATCGCCGCGGTCGCAGGAGAGCAGCGCGCTGCGGTGGCCCGCGAGCTGGAGCGCTTCGACGTCGTGCGGGCACGCGAGCGCTGCGCCGTCGCCGGTGTCGAGCCGATCTGCCGTTGCCACCGCGCCTACCCGGGCGGGCTGGCGGCACTCGGATCGCCTCCGGCGGTGCTTCACGTCTGCGGCGGGCTCGAGCGCTTCCTGGCTCTGGTGGCCGGCCAGCCCGTGGCGCTGGTCGGCGCGCGCCAGGCCTCGCCCTATGGCCTGGAGATCGCCCGCTCGCTGGCTCGCGGTCTCGGAGCCGCGGGGCTCACGGTGCTGAGCGGGATGGCCCTCGGGATCGACTCCGCCGCTCACGCGGGGGCGCTCGAGGTGGGAGGGGCGACCGTCGCGGTGCTGCCAGGAGGGGCGGACCGCCCCTACCCGGCCTCCAAGCGCGCGCTGTGCCGGCGGATCCGATCCACCGGCGCAGTCGTGTCCGAGCTGCCGCCGGGAGTCACGCCGCGGCGCTGGATGTTTCCCGCTCGAAACCGGATCATCGCCGGCCTGGGCGCGATGACCGTCGTGATTGAGGCTCGCGCAGGCTCGGGCGCGCTCCTGACCGCCGCGGTCGCGGGCCGGCTGCACCGCACCGTCGGCGCGGTGCCGGGCCGGATCACCTCGCCACTGGCCTCCGGCCCCCACGACCTGATCGCCGAGGGCGGACTGCTGGTGCGCGGCGCGCAGGACGTGCTCGACGGGCTGTTCGGAGCCGGCGCGCGCCAGGCACCCGGCCGGAGCCGGCCAGACCTTGCGCCCGCGCTGCGGGCGCTGCTCGAGGCGATTGGAGAGGGGTATGACACGGCGAGCGCGATGCGGCGGACTGGGCTCGAGGTCGACGGGGGGCTCGCGGCGCTGGCGACGCTGGAGCTCACGGGCTATCTCCGACGCGAGCCGGGGGGACGGTTCTCGGTGGTGCCATGACTAACCTCGCAGGGGATGGAACACGCGCCGCGGATTCCCCGAGTGCTGTCGATCGCCGGTTCGGACTCTGGCGGTGGCGCCGGAGTCCAGGCGGACCTGAAGGCGTTCGCGGCCTGCGGCGTGCATGGCATGAGCGCAATCACCGCGATTACGGCCCAGAACACCGTCGGTGTGAGCGCCGTACACAGCATCCCGGCGGAGATGATCGTTGCGCAGGTGCGCGCGGTGAGCCACGACATCGGTGTCGACGCGGTCAAGATCGGCATGCTCGGCACGGTGGCGACGGTGCATGCGGTGGTGCGGAGCCTCGACGAGATCCCGCCCGGCACGCCGGTCGTGCTCGATCCGGTGATGGTGGCCGAGTCCGGCGCGGAGCTGCTGGACCCCGCGGCCCGAGCCGCACTGGTCGAGCTGCTGCTGCCGCTGAGCACCGTCGTGACTCCGAATCTGCCTGAGGCGCGGGCGCTGGTGGCGGTCGGTGGCTCTCGGGTGGCCAGTGAGGCGGACATGGCGACGCTCGCGCGGGCGATCCACGCGCTCGGCCCCGCGGTCGTGGTCATCACCGGTGGACACCGAGCCCAGGCGACCGATCTGTTCTGTGACGGCGAGACGGTGACCGAACTGGCGGGAGAGCGGTACCCCGACGGCGCGGCACACGGCTCCGGCTGCACGCACGCGTCGGTGCTCGCCGCCCGCTTAGCCTGGGGCGACGAGCCGCTGCAGGCGGCTCGGACGGCGAAGGCACTTGCGGCCCGCGCCGTCCGGGATGGGCTGAGCGAGATTGGCGCCGGGCCCGGCCCAGTGGACGTGCTCGGGGTCCGGTCGCAAGGCAGAACCAGCTAAAGCCCACTATTTCTGTCAGACTTCCCCACTATTGCCTGGGGGCAGTCGCTGCTGACCGCCGCCGGCACCCTGTGACCGGGTTCGCCGGTCCACAACGACATTGGAGGTTTAGCTGTGTCTGATCGCAAAGCGCGGTTCCACGCGCCGGTACGTATCGCGCTGGTCACGCTGGCGGTGGCTGTGCTCGGTGGCGTCATGGCGGGCCAGGCGGCCGCGGCCACGCCGCTGCCCACACCTGAGTCCGCCACCACCTGTGGCGGCAGCCTGACGAAGGCCAAGGCCACGGTCGACGATCCCTACCTGGTCAACTACAAGTTCAACTGCGACTGGGGGATCACGGGCTACACGCTGATCGTGAACCGCGGGCCCAACAACGACTCCACGGTCGACGACTTCGCGTCCAGTCCAGGTGTGTTCGACGCCTTGGCCAACCCGGTGTCGGTGGCCGTGAGCTGCTCCGGAACGATCCCCGGTGACGGCGTGAACTGCAACGCGGGGGCGGGCGGCTTCGTGGCGGCGCCCGACTTCGTCGAAGGGACATTCGACCTCACGGAGCCGTACTGCGCCAACATCCCGCATGGTTCTCCGGCGGGGACTCAGCCCGATCCGGCGGCGTTCGTCCAACTGGTGGTGAGCGACACGACCGGTGCCGAGGATGGGCCGTTCAGGCTGCGTCTGAACGGAACCTGCCCGGTGGTGCACGTGGTCAAGCCCAAACCGAAGTCCAAGTCCAAGGGGAGCAAGAAGGGCTCCGCGGCCGCGCGCCGCTGACGGCGCTTGGCTGACGGATAGTCGCTCGGGAGCGGAGCCGGTGCGCGCCACGTGCTCCGCTCCCGAGCAGCGATTTCGGTTCAGAAACCAACTCGGGGGCCCACGCGCAAGGAGCCAGCGGGGCCAGGTGTGCGGTTTTGACATAATCCCGCCGTGCGCTTCCTACGGATGAAGCCCGGGCACGGCGAGGTGTTGATCGCCGAGGGCGAGGTTGACCTGGCTGAGGACGAGCAGCGCCTGATCGAAGAGTTTCGCCGGCAGCTCGATGCCGGACTGTGGGCGGCGGTTCCGCGCACCGGGCCGGAGGGGCGCCGGGATTCGCTGATGGTTCGCTCCTTCGACGAGATTCCGCGGGACGCGGAGCGCGTGATTTTCTTCCCGCGGGCGGCGGGCGGGAGATAGGCGGAGGTCGCGCGGTGCTGTTGGCGCTCGCCGCGACCACCCTGGTTGTGCTCGCGCTCCTATCCGAGGAGTTGTTCCCCAAGCTCGAACAGTCCTGGGCTCGGCACCGGGCGCGTCGTCGGCGGACGCCACAGATGTCCTACGACCCTGGTCGCGAGCGACGCGCTGAGCAGCGTGCGCGGTCGCTGCTGCGCTCATGCGTCAACGATGAGGAGTGGTCGATGTACCGTGACCTCGGCTTCATCCGGGTCTGGGGTTCGCAAACCGGTGGGCCGGACCGAGGCGGCGGGACGGGCGGCGCGGCGTATGCCTACCTCATCTATCCACATCGAGCGATCGTGGCCTATCTCGCGCAGACCCACCGCCTGCTCAACGAATACTGCGTCGGCTTTCCGGACGACACGCGGCCATTCGGCAGCCCTCTGCTGCCCGATTCCGACGACGTGCTGGCCAAGTGGATGGCCCTCACGGGCGACGAGCGCCGGCTGATCTCCACCGCCAACATGCACCTTCCGGGTCGCCAGCTGGATCCGGTGCGGGTCAAGCGGGATCTGTGGCGGCTGGCCCAGTGGGAGCGCGCGAGGATGCGCAGTACCCCCGGGCCCGCTGCGTCCGAACCGCTCGACGCCACCGGCTGACGCGGTCCAGCGGTCACGGGGCCGGCTTGGACGCGCGGGCGACGCGTCGCCCAGCGCCGCCACGTGACGCGCGCCGCGCACCCGCATACACCGTCGGCTCGGATCCCACGCGCACTCGGCCGGTGCTGACCCTAATCTTAAGTAAACAAATTGGCTAACTATGAACCTGGTAGTCTGACCGAAAATCGGATCGACATTGTGGAGATTCGCCGGACATCGGGGGGCTTACCGCAATGAAGAAAGGAATGACATTGAGATCGAGGACCAGGACATTCGTAGGGCTTTTGGCGGCGATTCCGGCGCTGGCGTTGCCGGCCGCCGCCAGCGCAACGACGCTGTTCGGGTCGGGATCGAGCGCGGAGCAGCCGATCCTCAACGTGCTCTTCCGGGGCTACAGCCAGGCGCACCACAACATTCGCTTCAACTTTCTCCCTGACGGCGGCAACGCGGGCGTCAAGGACGTCCAGGCGGGTCGCCGTGAGTTCGCGGTCAACACGCGCCCGCCGCTGCCCAGCGACTCGGGGACGACGCAATTCAAGCTCTTCCTCGACGGTCTGTGCGTCGCGGTGAATCCGGCCAACAGCCTGAGCGACCTGTCGATCGCCCAGGCCAAGGACATCTTCACCGGCGTGGACACGAGCTGGAGCCAGGTCGGCGGATCGAACCTCACCTCGACAATCGACCCGGTGGGTCGAAACTCGAGCGCCGGTTCGTACACGTTCTTCCAGTCCGCGGTGCTCGGCGGCAAGACCCAGTCGTCCAACGTCCACCCGGTCACGTCCGACGGCCTGGTCGCGACGGCCGTTCATGGCGACCCCAACGCGATCGGCTACGTCGGCCTCGCGCACTCGGGCAAGGGCAGCGGCATCAAGCCGGTGGCGCTCAACGGCGTGGCGTGCGACACCGCGAACATCAAGAACGAGACCTACCCGCTGTTCCGCTTCATCTGGGGGGTCGTGCCGACGAGTCATCCCAGCCTCCAGGTGGAGAATTTCATCGAGTGGGTGAGAACCAGCAAGACAGCTGGACAGATCATCTCGCGGGCCGGAGCTGTGCCCGCTTTCAACAGGTAACGACGGGAGTCCCGCACCGGGATGGACGACGACATCCTCCTCGAGGAGGAACAGGGTTGGAGTCAGGACCAACGCGCCGAGTACATGCTCGGCGCGTTGGTCTGCGTTG
>Ga0302181_10000282_pt1 | contig 44779 bp, 42 predicted proteins | sample I_Palsa_E3_3_FD_198786 | JGI IMG/M metagenome (GOLD analysis project Ga0302181, IMG submission 198786) | Peat permafrost microbial communities from Stordalen Mire near Abisko, Sweden - I_Palsa_E3_3 | ecosystem: Environmental > Terrestrial > Soil > Palsa > Peat permafrost | place: Sweden...
GCAATCATGCCGGTGTGGTTCGTGAGCCGTACCGGCCCCACGAATGCCGGAGGGCGAGCACATTGGCTGAGATCGAGATCGGCATCTTCAAGTCGGGGCGTCAGGCCTACGGGTTCGACGACATCGCCATCGTCCCGAGCAGGCGGACGCGGGATCCCGAGGACGTCGACATCTCCTGGGAGATCGACGCCTACCAATTCGAGTTGCCCCTACTGGGCGCAGCCATGGACGGGGTCATCAGCCCCTACACCGCCATCGAGCTGGGCAAGCTGGGTGGCCTGGGCGTCCTGAACCTCGAGGGGCTGTGGACCCGCTACGAGGACCCGACCCCGCTCTTCGACGAGATCCGCGAGCTCGACGACGACAAGGCCACGGCCCGCATGCAGCAGATGTACCAGGAGCCGATCATCCCCGAGCTGGTGACGGCCCGCATCAAGCAGATGAAGGACGCCGGGATCACGACCGCCGCCTCGGTCACCCCGCAGCGCACGGAGTCCCTGGCCAAAGCCATCCTGGCCGCCGAACTGGACCTCCTGGTGATTCAGGGGACGGTGGTCTCGGCCGAGCACGTCTCGAAGACCTCCGAGCCGCTCAACCTCAAGCGCTTCATCCGCGAGTTCGACATCCCGGTGATCGTGGGCGGGTGCGCCTCGTACCAGGCCGGACTCCACCTCATGCGGACCGGCGCCGTGGGCGTCCTCGTCGGCGTGGGGCCGGGCAACGCCTGCACCACCCGTGGCGTCCTCGGGCTGGGCGTCCCGCAGGCTACGGCCATTGCCGACGTGGCCGGGGCCCGCATGCGCCACCTCGACGAGACCGGTGTCTACGTGCACGTGATCGCCGACGGGGGCATGTCCAAGGGTGGGGACGTGGCCAAGGCCATCGCCTGCGGCGCCGATGCCGTCATGCTGGGCTCGCCGCTGTCGTCGGCCGTCGAGGCGCCGGCCCGCGGCTTCCACTGGGGCATGGCCACCTTCCACCCGACGCTGCCCCGCGGCGCCCGGGTGCGCACCTCGGTGCGGGGGAGCCTGCGCGAGATCCTCTACGGGCCCGCCCACGAGAACGACGGCCGCATGAACCTGTTCGGCGCCCTCAAGACGGCGATGGCCACCTGCGGCTACGAGACGGTCAAGGAGTTCCAGAAGGCCGAGGTCATGGTCGCCCCGTCGCTGCAGACCGAGGGGAAGTTCTTCCAGCGGTCCCAGGGCGTGGGGATGGGTCACTGAGGCCGGTGCGCACGCGGCCGATGAGCACGCGTCGGTGACGACCGACACCATCCTCGTCGTCGACTTCGGCGCGCAGTACGCCCGCCTCATCGCCCGCCGGGTCCGCGAGGCACACGTCTATTCGGAGATCGTCGCGCCGACGATCTCGCTGGCGGAGATCAAGGCCCGCGCCCCCAAGGGCATCATCTTCAGCGGCGGGCCCAAGTCGGTCTACGAGTCACCCGCCCCGTCCATCGACGCCGGGGTGTACGAGCTCGGGATCCCGATCCTCGGGCTCTGCTACGGGGCGCAGCTGATGGCGCTGCAGCTCGGTGGCACCGTGACGCGCACCGGCCAGGGCGAGTACGGCCGCACCGAACTGACGCAGAGCGGCGTCTCCCCTCTTTGCCCGGACTGGCCGGCCCGGGCGAGCGTGTGGATGAGCCACGGCGACGCCATCACCGCCGTGCCCGACGGGTTCAGCGCGACCGCCACCAGCGCCGGGGCGCCGGTGGCCGCCATGCACGATCCCGAGCGCCGGTTCTTCGGCCTGCAGTTCCACCCCGAGGTGGTGCACACCGACCGGGGCAGCGAAGTCTTCGACCACTTCCTCATCGACGTGTGCGGCTGCCTGCCGGGGTGGACGCACGTGTCGATCATTGAGCAGCAGGTGGCGGCCGTGCAGACCCAAGTCGGTGGTGACCGGGTCCTGTGCGCGCTGAGCGGCGGCGTGGACTCGGCCGTGGCGGCGGCGCTGGTGCACAAGGCGGTGGGCGACCAGCTCACCTGTGTCTTCGTGGACACCGGACTGATGCGCGCCGGCGAGGCCGACCAGGTCGAGGACACCTTCCGGCGCCAGTTCAAGATGGACCTCGTGCACGTGAAGGCGGCCGACCGCTATTTCGCCGCGCTGGCCGGCGTGACCGACCCGGAGCGCAAGCGCAAGATCATCGGCGAGCTCTTCATCCGCATCTTCGAGGAGGTGGCCCGCGACCTCGGGGCCGGCGATGGCGCGGGGGCGGCTGCTGCGGCGGCCGCTGCCGCGGCGCCGGGCGATGCCGGGGCGACCGGTACCGGCGACGGACCGCGCTTCCTCGTCCAAGGCACGCTCTACCCCGACGTGATCGAGTCCGGCAGCGACACCGCGGCCAACATCAAGTCGCACCACAACGTCGGCGGCCTGCCCGAGGATCTCGCCTTCGATCTGGTCGAGCCGCTGCGCCTACTGTTCAAGGACGAGGTGCGCGCCGTCGGCGAGGAGCTCGGCCTGCCGCACGAGATCGTGTGGCGCCAGCCCTTCCCGGGCCCCGGGCTGGGCGTGCGCATCATCGGAGAGGTCACGCCGGAGCGGGCCGAGATCCTGCGCAACGCCGACGCCGTGGTGGTCGAGGAGATCCGCCGTGCCGGTCTCTACCGGGAACTGTGGCAGAGCTTCGCCGTCCTGCCGGCCGTCCGTACGGTCGGCGTGATGGGCGACGGGCGCACGTACGCCTACCCGGTCGTGATCCGGGCCGTCACCAGCGACGACGCCATGACGGCGGACTGGGCCCGCCTGCCCTACGACCTGGTCGAGCGGATCGCCTCGCGCATCATCAACGAGGTGGACGGCGTGAACCGGGTGGCCCTCGACGTGACGTCGAAGCCGCCCGGGACCATCGAGTGGGAGTGACCGTGACGCCGGGGAGCGGCGAGCACGCACGGCTGTTCGACCTGACGGACGAGGAACTCGGTGCCGAGGCCGCGGCGGTTGCCGAGGGCGTTGCTGCAGACGGCGACGCCGGCGAGCGCCCCCGTCGGCGCAGTCGCACGGCCACCTCGACGGGCGCCTTCTCGGGCCGGCCCGCCGCCTTGGTCGACGACCTCACCCTGCCCCAGCGCGCCGCGGTGGAGCACCGGGGCGGCCCGCTCCTGATCATCGCCGGGGCCGGCTCGGGCAAGACCCGGGTACTGACCCGCCGCATCGCCCACCTCCTGGCCACGGGGGACGCACCGCCGTGGGGCATCCTGGCCATCACCTTCACCAACAAGGCAGCGGGCGAGATGCGCACGCGGGTCGCCGACCTGGTCGGGCCGCCCGCCGAGAAGATGTGGGTCTCGACCTTCCACTCGGCCTGCCTGCGTATTCTGCGCGCCAACGCCGACCGCCTCGGGTACCGCTCGGCCTTCACGGTGTACGACGACACCGACTCACGCCGTCTGATCGAGATGATCACGGCCGAGCTCGGCTTCGACCAGAAGCGGCTGCCCTCGCGGGCGGTGCAGGGGGTCATCAGCCAGGCCAAGTCCGAGCTGGTGGACTTCGAGACGTTCCGCGAGGACGCCCGCAGCGGGCCGGACCCGTTCCGCAAGCGCATCGCCGACGTCTACGCGCAGTACCAGGGCCGGTTGCTGGCGGCCAACGCACTCGACTTCGACGACCTGCTCATGGTGACGGCCAACCTGCTGCAGGCCTACGACGACGTGCGCGCCAAGTACCAGGATCGGTTCCAGCAGATCCTCGTCGACGAGTTCCAGGACACGAACCACGCCCAGAACGAGATCGTGAAGCTGCTGGGCGAGGCGCATGGGAACGTCTGCGTGGTGGGCGACTCCGACCAGTCCGTGTACCGCTGGCGCGGCGCCGACATCCGGAACATCCTGGAATTCGAGCGGGCCTTCCCCAATGTGACGACGATCATGTTGGAGCAGAACTTCCGCTCGACCCAGACCATCCTCGATGCAGCCAACGCCGTCATCGCCAACAACGTGGGCCGCCAACCCAAGGAGCTCTTCACGGTCGGGGACACCGGAGGGCCGGTGACGCGGTACCGGGCCGAGGACGAGCGCGACGAGGCGGCGTGGGTCTCCAGCGAGATCCTGCGCATGCACGCCTCGGACGGCCTCACGTGGGGCGACTTCGCCGTCTTCTACCGCACCAATGCCCAGAGCCTGCCGCTCGAGACGTCCATGAAGTTCAGCGGCATCCCCTACAAGGTGGTGGGCGGGGCCAAGTTCTACGACCGCAAGGAGATCAAGGACATCCTGGCCTTCGTCCGTCTGCTGGCCAATCCAGACGACGAGGTGTCGGCCCGGCGCATCGTCAACGTCCCCAAGCGCGGCATCGGTGACACCTCGGTGGCCCGCCTGGCGGCCTGGGCCCAGGTGGAACACGTTTCGTTCAGCGAGGCCATCGACCGGGCCGGGGAGGCGGGTCTCTCCGGCAAGGCCCTGAAGGGAGCCGAGCAGCTCTCCACGACGCTGGCCGAGCTGCGCCCGCTGGTGCAGACGGTCAACCCGGCCGACTTCGTGCAGCTGGTGGCCGAGCGCACGGGCTACCTGGCCGAGCTGGTGGCCGAGCACACCCATGAGGCGGACGGGCGGATTGAGAACCTGGCCGAGCTGGCCAGCCAGGCGGCAGACTTCGACGACGTCCTCGGCTTCCTCGAGACGGTGGCCCTCGTGGCCGACTCCGACGAGATCGACAGCGACGGCACCCGGGTCTCGTTGATGACGCTGCACACGGCCAAGGGCCTGGAATACCCGGCTGTCTTCGTTGTGGGGCTGGAGGAGGGGATCTTCCCCCACTTCCGTTCCCTGTCCGAGCCGAGCGAGCTGGAGGAGGAGCGCCGGCTCTTCTACGTGGGCATCACGCGGGCCCGGCAGCATCTCGCCATTTCGCACGCCTGGTCGCGCACGACCTGGGGCCGCACCCAGCCGGCCATGCCCAGCCGCTTCGTCACCGAGGTGCCGTCGCACCTGGTCGAGGACGTCGGTCTCGGCTCGCCCCGGCGCGGCTCGGGCTACGACACGCTCTCGGGCGAGGAGCACTTGGCCGGGGCGACCTTCTCGCCGGCGGTCCCCCTGGCCGCCGCCTCCCGCGCCGCCCGCTCCGGCGGTGGCAGTGGTGGTGGGGCCTCCCGGGGAAGCACCGGCGCCGAGGACCTCCGGCTGGCGGCCGGGGACGAGGTGGTGCACGACCACTGGGGCCGCGGCGTCGTCATCAGCGCCAAGGGGGAAGGGTCACGGGCGCAGGCCACCGTGCGCTTCGATTCGGTGGGAAAGAAGAACCTGCTGCTGTCGGCGACGCCGCTCCGTCGGGCCTGACCGTTCCCGGTCTGGCGTCCGCACCAGGGCATCCGTATCCTGGGTGAAGCATGAAACGTCCCTACAGGGTGGTCGTGGCCAAGCCCGGCCTGGACGGCCATGACCGCGGGGCCAAGGTGATCGCCCGGGCCCTCCGTGATGCGGGGTTCGAGGTCGTCTATACCGGCCTGCACCAGACACCCGAACAGGTGGTCCAGGCCGTCGTACAGGAGGACGCCGACGCCGTCGGACTGTCACTGCTCTCCGGGGCCCATCTCACCTTGGTGCCCAAGGTGGTCAAGCTGCTGGCCGACGCCGGCCGCAGCGACGTGCTCGTGATCGTCGGGGGGATCATCCCCGAGGGCGACATCCCGGTCCTGCAGGAGCAGGGCGTGGCGCACGTCTTCACTCCGGGCGCACCGCTCGATTCGATCGGCTCATGGCTGTCGGAAGCCCTCGACCAGCGCGAGGAGGCGCTGGAGGCCTGACGCCGTTCTTGTTGCACCCGCTTCCCCCACCCCACCGACGCGTTGGCGCGCGAGAAACAAGGAGACAGCACCCAAAGTGGACCTGTACGAGTACCAGGGCAAGCAGTACTTCGCCCGTTTCGGCATCCCGGTCTCGCCCGGCGGGGTGGCCGACACGGTCGACGAGGCCGTCGAACAGGCGGAGAGCGCGGGCTACCCGGTTGTGATCAAGGCGCAGGTCAAGGTCGGCGGCCGGGGCAAGGCGGGCGGCGTGAAGCTGGCTGCCGACGCCGACGAGGTCCGCCTGCACGCCGGCAACATCCTCGGGCTCGACATCAAGGGCCACGTCGTCAAGCGGCTGTGGGTCGAGCATGCGTCGGACATCGCCAAGGAGTACTACGCCAGCTTCACGCTCGACCGCCCGGCCAAGCTGCACCTCGGCATGCTGTCCGCCGAGGGCGGGGTCGAGATCGAGGAGGTGGCGGAGACCAACCCCGACGCCATCGCCAAGATCCACATCGACCCGGTCGCCGGCATCACCGAGGAGCAGGCCCGCGAGTGGGTGGACCGGGCCAACCTCGATCCCGAGGCGCGGGAGCAGGCGGCGACGCTGCTCGTCCGGCTCTATCACTGTTATGTCGAGGGTGACTGCGACCTGGCCGAGATCAACCCGTTGATCCTCACCCCCGAGGGCAAGGTGCACGCGCTCGATGCCAAGGTGACCCTCGACGAGAACGCAACGTTCCGTCACCCCGAGTGGGAGGAGTACGAGGACGACTCGGACATCGATCCCCGCGAGAAGATGGCCAAGGAGAAGGGCCTCAACTACATCGGCCTGGACGGTTCCGTGGGCATCATCGCCAACGGCGCCGGGCTGGCCATGAGCACGCTCGACGTCGTGACGCAGGCAGGCGGCAGCGCCGCCAACTTCCTCGACATCGGTGGCGGTGCCAACGCCGACGTGATGGCGGCCGCCCTCGAGGTGATCAACGCCGACCCGGCGGTGAAGTCCATCTTCGTCAACATCTTCGGCGGCATCACGCGGGTCGACGAGGTGGCGAAGGGGATCATTGAGGCCATGGGTCGCGTGAAGTTGACCTCACCGGTCGTCATGCGCCTGGACGGCACCAACGCCGTGGAGGGCCGTGCGCTGCTGGCCGACCACTTGTCGGACACGCTCATCGCCGAGCCCACCATGCTCGAAGCCGCTCGCCGGGCCGTCAGCCTGGCCTCGGCGTAGGCGCCCCGGAACCCGAGAGAGAACAGGAACCAACGTGAGCATCTTCGTCGACGAGACGACCAAGGTCGTGATTCAGGGCATCAGCCCGACGAGCCAAGGGCTCTATCACGGCCTGCGGAACAAGGCCTACGGCACCAAGGTCGTCGGCGGCACCAATCCCAAGCGGGGAGGGGAGGAGATCGAGGGCATCCCGGTCTTCGCCTCCGTGGCCGAAGCGGTGAAGGAGACCGGCGCGACCGCATCGTTCATTTCGGTGCCGCCGCGCGCCGCAGCCGACGCCATTATTGAGGCGGCGGAGGCCGGCATCGCTTTCATCGTGTGCATCACCGAGGGCATCCCCGCCCAGGACGAGGCCGTGGCCTACAACCGCCTGGTGCAGGAGTTCCCCGGGACGCGTCTGCTCGGGCCCAACTGCCCGGGCATCATCAGCCCCGGAAAGTGCAACATCGGCATCACCTCGGGTGACATCGCGCTGGCGGGAGGGCCGGTGGGGATCGTGTCCCGCTCGGGCACGTTGACCTACCAGGCGCTGCACGAGCTCTCCCAGCAGGGCATAGGGCAGACCACCTGCGTCGGCATCGGTGGGGACCCCGTGCCGGGCACCAACTTCATCGACTGCCTGGCCGCCTTCGAGGCCGACCCGGAGACCAAGGCCGTCATGATGATCGGCGAGATCGGCGGCTCCGAAGAGGAGCGCGCCGCCGATTTCATCGCGTCGAGCGTGACCAAGCCGGTGGCGGCGTACGTCGCCGGCGTGACTGCGCCCCCGGGCCGGAAGATGGGCCACGCCGGGGCCATCATCTCGGGCTCCCAGGGCACGGCCCAGGCCAAGATGGATGCGCTGGCGGCCGCCGGCGTCCAAGTAGCGCAGAACCCGACAGAGTGCGGCGAGAAGATGGTGGCCATCGTGCGGGGGTTGTCCTAACCCCCCGCTGCTCGATTTCTTCTACGCGGTGTTCAATTCCCGGCTGGTCAGATCATCGGTGGTGACGACTCGCACAGGTCCCGGTGCCGCAGGTTCCGATCGGTGGTTGGCGACATCTTCCAACGTTCGTCCCGCCGGTTCGGGCAACAGACTCGTCACTGCGAAGCCTGCCACCGCTGAGACTCCCGCGACTGCGAGAAGGCCGCGCAAGCCAATATGGTCCTGCAGAACCGGGACCAGGAACACCCCGACGAAGGCTCCCAGCTTGCCGATTCCGGCGGCCACACCATGTCCGGTCGTGCGCATGCTCACCGGGAAAACCTCAGACGGCAGCACGAACGTCGTCATGTTCGGCCCGAACTGTATGAAGAAGTAGCTGAGTCCCAGGATGGCCAAGAACGGTGCTACCTGCTCGGTGAGCTGGGGGACTGCAGCCAGCACGACAAAGCAGGCCGCCATGACGGAGAAACCGATGAACTGCAGGCGGCGGTGGCCAATGCGGTCCATTCGCTTGACCGCAAGTAGGTAGCCAGGGACTGCGAAGATTACAAACATCCCGAGCGACCAAAGCAGCTTTGTCTCCAAGCTGGCCGTTGTGTCCACCTCTTTCAAGATGGCGGGCAAAGACAGGGTATTGCCGTAGTAGGCGTAGTCGAAGAGAAACCACGCTCCAGCGGTGCCGAGGAGCAACTTCAACATGTGAGGATCGGTGAGGAAGACGCGGAGCTGCATACGGCCCGCAGCATTTCCCGCTTGGGCGGGTTCGGTGATCACGCCCTCGCTGAAGTGCTGTAGCTCGCCAGCGGCCCGGCCGTGTTGACCCTGCACTTGGGCCAGATAACGGGGCGACTCGGGCATCCTTGAACGGAGGTAGACGACTGCGGCGGCGGGAACCGCGCCGAGGCCCAACAGGATCCGCCAGGTCAACGAGTCTCCGACGCCTGAGGACAGCAGCAAGAGAGCCACCAGCGGACCGATAATGAGGCCCAGCGCCTGCATGGAGAAGACCAGACCGACCAGCCGTCCTCGATCCTGGCGGTTGGAGTACTCGCTCATGAATACAGCGGACACGGGATAGTCGCCGCCGATGCCGAGGCCCAGGACGAGCCGGGCGACCACCAAGAAGAGGAAGTCAGGGGCCAAGGCCGAGGCGATCGCCCCGATGATCATGATCACAGCGACCGTGACGTATACCTTTTTCCGACCGATTACGTCCGCCATGCGACCGAAGACGAAGGCGCCAACGAAAGCTCCGAGAATGGCTGCACCGGTGACCCAACTCGTTTGCAGCGAGCTCAGGTGCCACTGGACCGCCACGAGCGCGGCCACGGTCCCGATGACGAACAGGTCGTAGGCATCGGTAAAGAATCCGACGCCCGAAATGATGACGGTGCGCCGATGGAACTTGCTGGTCGGCGCCTCGTTGAGAAGATCGGTGACAGTTGGCCCCGAGGGGGCGGGGCCGGTCTGAGGCAGTAGGTATCCGGGGTCATCGGCCTCTGAACCCGCCAAGTCCAGCTCAGTCACTCGATTTTCGCCTTCCCTCTCGCGGATGCCCAGGTGCAATGTCGCAGTTCAGCGTGACGAAAGGGCAAACTTAGGACTATCTAAAGGTGAACAGATCGCGAACGTTTGGCAAACTGACCTTCCTGACCTGCGTATATTGCGATGGTGTCCCGAACTCCTGATCCTGAAGCTGCGAGGCGCACATGGGCTTCTACTGCGGAGGAACACCTCGCGGCAGTTACTCGAGCGGTTCACCGCCTCCGGGAGGTGTTCCAGACGGAACGAGAGAGGCCAGGCGAGACGAACGAAGCAGTCGCGTCGCAGGTGGTCTCTGCCTGCGGCAGCATGAGTGGATGGCTCAGAAGCTCGCATGTACCGAGAGGCTTCGCAAAAGCGGGAGGCGAGCTAGGGGCGGCAGCCGGTGTCTACCGGAACGCCGCCGTCGCCTTCAAGAGCCTGGCTGATGTGGACGGAGATCAGCGAGAGGCCCGGTCTAACGCATGTGCCACGCTTCTGGAACAAGGTGACCATCACGTCGATGTATTCCTTGCCGTCCTGGCGCAGAAGCTAGGCGACGCGAGGCCGTAGGAAGGTAGAAACACATTCATCGGGGGCGGTTCCGAAAATCTCGGCCCAGCCCAAGGAGGGACTCACTCGTCGGCTGTCGGGGGCGCGGTGGACTTTGCAAAGACAGCGCTTCGCCACTTCCGCGCGCACCCGGACTTCGGCGGTCCCGGCGCCCCCCTGGGCCAGAACCGGTTCCCACTAGATTGGCACGGTGCGCCTCGCCGTCCTTGTCTCGGGTTCCGGGACGATCCTTGAGGCCATGTTCGAAGCAGGTCTCCCCGTCGCCACCGTCCTGGCCGACCGCCCCTGCCCTGGTCTCGAGCTGGCGGCGCGGCACGGCGCGGCCGCCGAGCTGGTCGATCGCAAGCTTTACGGTGGCTTCGGTCCCGATTTCGATCGGGACGGTTTCACTGCGACCGTGGCTGCCACCCTGGTGGCTCACCAGGTCGACCTGGTGGCCATGGCCGGCTTCGGGACCGTCATGACGGAGTCCGTCCACCGCGCCTTCCCGCATCTGATCCTGAATACGCACCCGGCCCTCCTGCCGGCCTTTCCGGGCTGGCACGGGGTGCGCGACGCTCTGGCGGCAGGGGTGACCGAGACGGGCTGCACCGTGCACCTGGCCACGCTCGAAATGGACGCCGGGCCGATCCTGGCCCAGGAGTCCGTCCCGGTCCTGCCCGGGGATACGGAAGAGACCCTGCACGAGCGCATCAAGGCCGTGGAGCGGGTGTTGTACCCAGCCACGGTGGCCAGGGCGCTCGCCGAGCTCGAGGCAGGGCGGTTGATCGAACCAGAAAAGGAGCAGACGCGGAGATGAGGACATGAGGGCTCTACTGTCGGTCTATGACAAGGGTGGCCTGGTCGATCTGGCCCAGGGGCTGTCCGACCTGGGGTGGGAGCTCGTCGCCAGCGGGAACACGTCGGCCAAGCTGACCGAAGCGGGCATCGCTCACCTCGAGGTGGCGCAGGTGACCGGCTCGCCCGAGATGCTCGGCGGGCGGGTCAAGACCCTCCACCCCAAGATCCACGGCGGGATCCTGGCCGACCGCTCCAAGCCCGAGCATCTCGACGATCTGGCGGCCAACGGGATCGAGGCCATCGACCTCGTGGTGTCGAACCTCTACCCATTCTCCTCCGACCCCTCGGTCGAACTGATCGACATCGGGGGTCCAGCCATGGTGCGCGCGGCGGCGAAGAACCACGAGCACGTGGGCATCGTCACCGCACCGGCCGACTACCCCGTGGTGCTCGAGGAGTTGCGCACCTCCGGCTCGCTGTCGGCGGCGACGCGGCGCCGCCTCGCCCGGGCCGCCTTCGCCCACACCGCCGCCTATGACGCGGCGATCGTCGCCTGGCTCGACACCGGCGGGCCGGCACCCGTGGCCGATCTCGCGGGCGCCACCCCGGCCGACACCGAGGAGGCGGAGCTGTCCGTGGTGCTCCCGCCGACCCTGCACCTCACGCTCGAGCGCACCGAGGTGCTGCGCTACGGCGAGAACCCGCACCAACGCGGCGCCCGCTACCGCATCGCGGGCACGGCGAGCTGGTGGGACGCCATGGAGCAACACGGCGGGAAGCCTCTGTCGTACCTCAACCTGTTCGACGGCGACGCCGCCTGGCGCCTGGTGCACGAGTTGGCCGGCGACGCCGGTGCGGGACAGGCGGCGGTGGCCATCATCAAGCACGCCAACCCGTGCGGAGCCGCCGTCGCCGGCAACCTCGTCACCGCCTACGAGCGCGCGCTCGAGTGCGACGTGCAGAGCGCCTTCGGGGGCGTGGTGGCCATCGGCGGTGACGTCACTGCCGAGGTGGCCGATGCCATCGCTGACGGACCGCAGGCCGACGTGATCATCGCCGCCTCCTACACGCCAGAGGCGCTGCAGAAGTTGACCAGCCGGCGCAAGGCCACCCGGCTGTTGTCGGGACCCGTTCCGGAACAGGCGGTCCGCCAGCTGCGCAGTCTCGGGGCCAGCGTCCTCGTGCAGGACATCGACGCGTTCATCACCCCCCGCACGGAGTGGCGTACCGCCACCAAGCGCCAGCCCACCGAGGACGAATGGCGCGACCTCGTCCTGGCTTGGCGCGTCTGCGGTCGCACCACCTCGAACGCCATCGCCGTCGTCACCGCCGGCCAGGCCGTGGGTGTCGGTGCGGGCCAACAGTCCCGTGTCGTCGCGGCCGAGATCGCCGTGCAGAAGGCGGGCGAGCGGGCCAAGGGCGGCGCGGGGGCCAGCGACGCCTTCTTCCCCTTCCCCGATGGGCTGCTCGTCCTGGCCGATGCCGGCGTGACTGCTGTCGTCCAGCCGGGCGGATCGGTGAAGGACGACCAAGTGATTGCCGCCGCGGACGGGGCGGGTCTGGCGATGGTGCTGACCGGCGAACGGCACTTCCGGCACTGATGGGTGCCATCGTCCTCGACGGCGAGGCGGTCGCCGCCCGCATCCGGGCCGAAGTGGCCGAGGGCGTGGCGCGCCTGCGGCGAGAAGGCTTTGGCGTCGGCCTGGGCACGGTGCTCGTCGGCGACGACGTGCCCAGTGAGCGCTATGTCGCGTTGAAGCACGAGGACTGCGCCGGCATCGGGATGTACTCGGTGGGTGTGCACCTCCCTGCCACGGCCACCCAGGCGCAGGTGCTCGAGGCCATCGCCGGGTTCAATGCCGACCCGGCGGTCAGCGCGTTCCTGGTGCAGCTCCCGCTCCCGCCGGGCCTCGATGAGGAGCAGGCACTCCTGGCCGTCGAACCGGACAAGGACGTCGACGGTCTTCACCCCGTCAACCTCGGGCGGCTCGTGCTGGGCACGCCCGGGCCGCTCCCGTGCACACCGGCGGGGATCGTCGAGCTCCTCTCAGCGTACGATGTCCCGGTCGAGGGTCGCCACGTCGCCATCATCGGGCGAGGGGTGACGATCGGGCGGCCGCTGGCGAACCTCCTCTCTCTCAAGCGCCCCGGTTGCAACGCCGCGGTCACGGTCGTCCACACGGGCGTGGACCCGGCCGACATGGCGGCGATCGTGCGGACGGCGGACGTCGTGGTGGCGGCGGCGGGCCGGCCCCACCTGCTCACACCCGAGATGGTCAAGCCGGGTGCCGCCGTCGTCTCCGCCGGCACGAGCTTCGAGGGGAAGAAGCTGATCCCCGATGCGCACCCGGACGTGGCCGAGGTCGCAGGCTGGATCACCCCCCGACTCGGGGGGGTGGGGCCCATGACCCGTGCCATGCTGTTGCGCAACGCGCTGCGGGCCGCGGAGCGGTCGGCCCGGTGACGTCGGCGTCCAGCGCCAGGGAGGCAAGACGCAGGTGAGCGAGCGGGAATACTCCGAGCGACCTTGGGGCAATTACACGGTCCTCGATGACGACGCAGCCGATCACAAGGTCAAGCGCATCGTCGTGCACCCCGGCAAGCGGCTCAGCTACCAGCGCCATTCCAGGCGGGCCGAGCACTGGTTCATCGTGTCGGGCACTGCAACGGTGACCCTCGACGGCACCGTGACCCAGGTGCACGCAGGGGAGTCGATCGACATCCCCCTCGAGAGCGCGCACCGGATCGCCAATCAGGACGACGTCGATGTCGTCTTCATAGAGGTGCAACAGGGCACGTACTTCGGCGAGGACGACATCGTCCGGCTCGAGGACGACTACGGGCGCGTCGACGACGGAGCGGGAGACGCCTCCAAGGAATCGGGAGGCAGCGGAAAGGCGGCGACGTCGACGTGACGCGCATAGCGGACCTCTTGGCGGCCGGGCCCACGTACTCGTTCGAGTTCTTCCCGCCCAAGAACGACAAGGAGCTGGCGACCCTCGCCCGCACGATCAGCGAGCTCCAGCCGCTGGAGCCGTCGTTCGTGTCGGTGACCTACCGCGGCGGGGCCGAGTCACGCCAGCGCACCGTGGACCTGGTCTCCGGCATGCTGCACACGACGAATCTCAACCCCATGGCCCACATCATCTGTGTGGCCCATACCCGCCTGGAGTTGGCCGACATCCTCGTGTCACTGCGCAAGGCCGGCATCGAGAACCTCATGGCCCTCGGTGGCGACCCGCCGGAGGACCCGGCGGCGGGCCCGGGCGAGCTGGCCTACGCGGCGGAGCTCGTCGAGCTGGCCCGGGCCATCGGGGGATTCTCCATCGGGGTGGCGGCCCACCCGGCGGGCCATCCGCGCTCGCCCGACCTGCCGAGCGACCGTGACTTCCTCGCGGCCAAGCTCGCTCTGGCCGACTTCGGGGTCACCCAGTTCTTCTTCGAGGCCTCCGGGTACGAGAGTCTCATCGCAGACCTTCGCGAGCGGGGCGTCCACACGCCCGTGCTCCCCGGCATCCTCCCGGTGACCTCACTGTCCACCATGGGCCGGCTGGGCGCCATGGGAGCGGGGGCGCCGGACTGGATGCAGGATCGGCTGCGGGCCGCCGATGAGCGGGGTGGCGCCGACGCGGTCCGCAAGGAAGGGGTGGAATTGGCCACCGAGCTCTGCTCCCAGCTCCTTGGTTCCGGCGTGCCAGGACTGCACTTCTACACGTTCAACACCTCGAGCGCGACCCGCGAGATCTACGCTGCGCTCGGCCTGGGCCCCAGCGCCACCTGACGCCTCCGGCGGCTCCACGTCCGGCTCAATTGAGGAGCACCAATGGGTGAATTGGGACCTGCCCGTTCCGCCCCGTAGCATCCCGTCCATGGCAGATCTCATCCGCATGGGCGACGACGGCACCCTCGAAGTCCCCGACGAACCCATCATCCCCTTCATTGAGGGCGACGGCACGGGGGTCGACATCTGGCCCGCCGCCAAGCTCGTCCTCGATGCCGCCGCCGCCAAGCACGGCCGCAAGGTCGCATGGAAGGAGGTGCTGGCGGGACAGAAGGCGTTCGACGAGACGGGAGACTGGCTGCCCGACGAAACGGTCGACACCTTCCGCTCCCATCTGATCGGGATCAAGGGACCGCTGACGACCCCGGTCGGCGGAGGTATCCGCTCCCTCAACGTCGCCCTGCGCCAAATCCTCGACCTCTACGTGTGCCTCCGCCCTGTGCGCTGGTTCACCGGCGTGCCGTCGCCCGTGGTTCACCCCGAACTGGTCGACATGGTCATCTTCCGGGAGAACACCGAGGACGTCTACGCCGGCTACGAGGTGCAGTCGGGCACGCCGGAGGCCGAGAAGCTCGCCGAGTACCTGCGAACCGAGATGGGCTGGCCCATCAGGGAGCTCTCGGGCATCGGCATCAAGCCGATCTCACCCGTGGGATCCCAGCGCCTCATCCGCGCCGCCATTGAGTACGCGCTCGAGCACAAGCGCGAGTCCGTGACCATGGTGCACAAGGGCAACATCCAGAAATTCACCGAGGGTGCGTTCCGCGAATGGGGCTATGACCTCGTGCGCGAAGAGTTCTCCGACGTCGCCGTCGGGTGGGACGATTGCGACGGCAAGCCCGGGGACAAGCTCCTCGTGAAGGACACCATCGCGGACATCACACTGCAGCAGGTGTTGACCCGTCCGTCGGACTTCGATGTCATCGCCACCACGAACCTCAACGGCGACTACATCTCCGACGCCCTGGCCGCCCAGGTGGGTGGGATCGGGATCGCCCCGGGAGCCAACATCAACTACGTCAGCGGCCACGGGATCTTCGAGGCCACCCACGGCACGGCGCCCAAGTACGCCGGGCAGGACAAGGTGAACCCGGGCTCGGTGCTCCTCTCGGGTGTGCTGATGTTCGAGCACATCGGCTGGAACAACGCGGCGGCGGACATCGTCCAGGCGCTCGAGGCCACCATTGCCGACAAGATCGTGACCTACGACTTCGCCCGCCTGATGGACGGCGCCACCGAGGTCAAGTGCTCCGAGTTCGCCGCCGCCATCGTCGACCGCCTCTAGCAAGACAGAAAGGACCACTTCCTCTATGGCCAAGCCCCCCGTCCACGTCACCGTCACCGGCGCCGGCGGCCAGATCGGTTACTCCATCCTGTTCCGCATTGCGTCGGGCCAGTTGCTCGGCGAGGACCAGCCGATCGTGTTGCGACTCCTCGAGATTGAGCCCGCCATGCGCGTGCTCGAGGGTGTGGTCATGGAGATCGACGACTGCGCCTTCCCATTGGTGCACGACATCGTCGCCACGTCTGACCTGAAGACCGCCTTCGACGGCACCTCGTGGGCGCTCCTAGTGGGCTCCATCCCGCGCAAGGCCGGCATGGAGCGCGGTGATCTCCTCAGCGTGAACGGGGGGATCTTCAAGCCGCAGGGCCGGGCCATCGCCGAGAATGCTGACTCCGATGTCCGCATCCTCGTGGTCGGCAACCCCTGCAACACGAACTGCCTCATTGCGCGCTCCAACGCCCCCGAGGTGCCCGCTCACCGCTGGTTCGCCATGACCCGCCTGGACGAGAACCGGGCCAAGGCGCAACTGGCGGCGAAGGCGCCGGCTCCGGTGGCGGACGTCACCAACGTGGCCATCTGGGGGAATCATTCGGCCACGCAGTTCCCGGACTTCGCCAATGCCCGCATCGCCGGGAAGCCGGCGGCGGAGGTGATCACCGACGACGAGTGGCTGCGGGGCGACTTCATCACGACGGTGCAGAAGCGGGGCGCCGCCATCATCGACGCCCGCGGCTCCTCTTCGGCGGCCTCGGCCGCGGCGGCGGCCATCGACACGGTGGTCAGCCTGCGCACCAAGACCCCCGCGGGGGACTGCTTCTCTGTCGCCATCGCCAGCGAGGGTCAGTACGGGGCACCTGAAGGCCTGCAGTTCGGATTCCCGGTCGAAGCCGATGGCAAGGGGGGATGGTCGGTGGTCGAGGGCTTCGATCACGACGACTTCGCCACGGAGCGCATCAAGGTCACCACGGACGAGCTGTTGGCCGAGCGCAACGACGTCAAGGAGCTGGGACTCCTCGGGTAACACCCCCGGTAGGATGGAGTCTTGATCCTGTCCATCCGCCCAACTGCGCCGCCCTGCGGAGCCCTTCTTCGCTTGCAGTTCGCAGGCGTCGTCACCGGTTGTTCGCGGCCGTGAAACCGCAGCGAAACACATGCCTGGCACCCTGAGGAGCGTGGGAGACCTCTTTGACGGCTACGGCGCGTCCGCCCGCGGACTGACCGAGTCCGCCTTCGACGAGATGGTCGGGCGAGACGGCACGGCCCGGGTGCCCTACGCGGCCGTGGCATCGTCCCTCGCCCAGATGGGCCCCGAGGACGTCTCGGCCCGGGCGACCCGGTTGGCCCGTGCCTTCATGGACCAGGGGGTCACGTTCGACCTCGACGGAGAGGAGCGACCGTTCCCCCTCGACGTGGTGCCCCGGATCTTCACCGGCGCCGAGTGGTCCAAGGTGGCGGCGGGGCTGGTGCAGCGCGTCAGGGCGCTCGAACTCTTTCTGGCCGACGTCTACGGCGCGGCGCGTATCGTCAGCGACGGGCTCATCCCGCACGAGGTGATCACGAGCTCCCCGGGGTTCGTGAGGGCGGCCTACGGCTATTCGCCACCCAATGGCGTGCGCATTCACGTGGCGGGCATCGACGTGATCCGCGACGAGGATGGCGAGTTCCGGGTGCTCGAGGACAACCTCCGGAGCCCGTCGGGTGTCAGTTACGTGCTGGCCAATCGCGCCGCCATGGCACGGGTGCTGCCCGAGCTGTTCTGGGGCCAGCCCATCCAAATGGTCACCGATTACCCGGCTCGCCTGATCAACGCGTTGCGTCGCTCCGCTCCCGCAGGCGTACAGGACCCGACGGTGGTCGTGTTGACGCCGGGAGTGCACAACTCGGCCTTCTACGAACACGCTCTGCTGGCTCGGCTCATGGGCGTGCACCTGGTCGAGGGGCGCGACCTCGTGTGCCACGGCACCGACGTCTTCCTGCGCACAACCGAGGGCGAGGTCCCGGTCCACGTGATCTACCGCCGCATCGACGACGAGTATCTCGACCCGCTGCAGTTCCGTCCCGACTCGTTAGTGGGCTGTCCAGGCATTATCAACGCGGCGCGGGCGGGTCGCGTGACGGTCGCCAACGGGTTGGGGAACGGCGTGGCCGACGACAAGCTCGTGTACACCTACGTGCCGGCGATGATCCGTTACTACCTCGGTGAGGACCCGATCCTGCAGAACGTCGAGACGATGCACCTGGTGGACAACGCCGTCCGCAAGGACGCGCTCTGCCGCCGCGATGAGCTTGTCTTCAAGCGGGTCGACGGCTCGGGTGGCAAGGGTTTGGTGATCGGCCCGGCGGCGACCGGTGCCGAGCTCGACGAGCTGGCACTCGAGGTGGAGGCCGACCCCCGCCATTGGATCGCCCAGCGCGTGGTGGCCCTGTCGACGTCACCGACCTGGGTGGACAACACCATGATGCGCCGTCACGTCGATCTGCGCCCGTTCGCGGTCAACGACGGTGAGGACATCTGGGTCCTGCCCGGTGGCCTCACCCGGGTCGCCCTCGGCGAGGGCGGGCTCGTGGTGAACTCCAGCCAGGGCGGCGGCTCCAAGGACACCTGGGTGGTCGGCGGAGGGATCTCCATGCCGGTGCTGCCGCCTCGCCAGGTCGCTCCGTTCCAGGCCGGCCCGCCCATGGACGTCGGGCCCGCGTCTGACGGCGAGCTCGGCGTCCAACAGCAGCAGCAACAGCAGAGCCAGCTCGGGCAACACCAAACGCAACAAGGTCAACAACGACAGCAGCAACAGCAACAGCAACAGCAACAGCAGGAAAAGTCATGCCCGTGACCCGCGCCCTTTTGAGCCGGGTCGCCGAGTCCATCTTCTGGGTCGGCCGCTACGTGGAACGGGCCGAGGGGACGGCGCGCATCCTCGACGTCTCGGTGTACCAGGCCCTCGAGCAGAGCGACGTCGAGGGCTCGCTGGCGGCCCGCCGGCTCCTCGCCGTCATGGGTCTGCCCGATTCGGGAACGGAGACGTTGTGGCAGGCGACGGAGCGCCTGGCCACTGACCCCGCGAGCCGGTCGTCGATCGCCGGGGCACTCGCCGCCGCCCGGGAGAACACGCGCGCCGTGCGGCACGTCGTGCCGGTGGAGTTCTGGGAGCACATCAACGCGACCTGGGCCGAGCTCCCGCTGCGCTGGGAGACGGGCCGGCGAGCCGGGCCTGCCTTCTACCTCTCCTTCGTGAAGACCCAGTGCGCCGGCATGATGGGCCTGGCCGACACCATGATGAGTCGAGACCAGACCTGGCTCTTCTTCACCCTGGGCCGGTGCCTCGAGCGCACCGACGTGGTCGCCCGCCAGCTGGCCACGGTGGCCTTCGACGAGGTGTTCGACAGCGGCCTCGTCATGCTCCTGCGTTCCTGCGGAGGTTACGAGCCTTACCTGCGCTTGTCCCAGGGCGTCGTCGAGCCGGGCCGCGTCCTTGACTTCCTCTTGCGCGACCGCCTCTTCCCGCGCTCCGCCTTCGCCTCGCTCACTCTGGCGGAGGAATGCCTCGACCAGATCAACGCCGGACGGGAGGGGGCATGGGACGACGCCCGCGGGCTGGTCGGCCTGGCTCGCGCCGAGCTCGAATACTCGGCGCCGGCGACGCTGTCCCGGGACCTGGAGACCCGGCTGGAACGACTGCAGGCCTCCATCTCCTCGGTGAGCGACGCCGTGACGAGGCGGTACTTCGCCCAGGACCTCCCGATGCAGTGGCGACAGGGGGGTGGAGGCGGGTGAGCCGGACGGACGGGTGGCGGCTGCGCGTCTCCCACGAGACGCGTTTTGACTACGACGCCCCGGCGCGGGCCTCCTACAACGAGCTGCGGCTGACCCCGCGCACCGAGCTGCGCCAGACCGCACTCGAGACGAGGGTGGTGACGTTGCCTGCCGCCCCCCAGTATTCGTACCTCGACTATTGGGGCACCCAAGTGGTGGCTTTCAACGTCGATCGCGGCCACGAGGTGCTGTCGATCACCGGGAACTCGCTCGTCGACACGCAGAATTCCGACGACCCCGACGACTGCACATGGGACGAGGTGGGCGACGCGTCCATGACGATGGCCGACCATCTGACGCACAACCTCTATACAGCGCCCGGGCCCCAACTGTCCGAGATCGCGCTGGGTTTGCGGACCGGGCGTCCGCTGGAAACGGCGCGACGCATCATGGCCACCACGCACGAGTCGTTGCGCTACATGCGCGGCGTCACCTCGGTCCACACCTCGGCCGGCGAGGCCTACATCGATGGAGCAGGCGTCTGTCAGGACTTCGCGCATTTGGCCTTGGCCTTCACCAAGTCGGTCGGCCTCCCATCGCGTTACGTCTCGGGCTACTTCCACCCGGATGCGGACGCCGCCATCGGTGAAGAGATCACGGGGGAGAGCCACGCATGGGTGGAGGTGTGGACGGGCCGCTGGTGGGCCTACGACCCCACGAACGACTGCCCGGTGGGGGAGCGCCACATCGCCGTCGGCCGCGGGCGCGACTACGGCGACGTGCCGCCAGTCAAAGGCATTTACGCCGGCAACGCCGAGAACACCATGCGGGTGGCGGTCCGCATGGCGAGGGTCCACTGAGCGTGCCGGATCCGGATTGACCGGGAGGACGGGGTGGTGATCGCGTGTTGACCAGGATGCGGATCTGGCTTCCGGACGCGCCCGGTGCGCTGGGCGCCGTCGCCGCGGAGATCGGGGCCGTGAGTGGCAACGTCATCGGTCTCGAGGTGCTCGAGCGCGAGGCCGGGGTGGCCATCGACGAGCTCGTGGTGGAGCTGCCCGACGGGCCCGGGGCGGTCGACGCCGCCTGCCGCGGGGTGCGCAACGTCCCCGGTGCCGGTGTGGAAGAGGTCACCGAGCTGATGACGGAGGCGAAGGACCGGGAGGACACGGTCCTGGCCGCCGCCGCCGGCATCCTCCAGGCCGCCACGGCCACGGCCGCCATCAATGCGTTGACCGGCCACCTCATCACGCTCTTCGACCTGACGTGGCTCGCATTGGCGGACGACGAACTCGCGGGCTTCGTCGAGGTCTACGGCGACGTCCCTTCCGTGCAGTGGGTAGCCGCCTTCGCGGAGGGCTCGCGCAGTGGTGCCGACCCGGCGAACGACACGACGGGCTCGGGCGTGTTCGTGGAGTCCGTCGCCGAGACCGGCTTCACCGTCTGCGGCGGCCGGCCGGCATCCATCAGGCGCAGGGAGCGACACGAGATCGCGCTGCTGGTCATGGTGGCGTCGCGGTTCATTGACGCGCTGGCAGGGCGGATTGCCGTCGAGCCGGTGACCCGATAGGTCGCAGCAGCGCGATCCCGTCGACGAACTGACGATGTAGGCGCCACCGCCTAACCTCCGGGCATGCTGCGCGTCGGCTTCGTCGGGTCCGGTCTGATCGCCTGGGCGCACGGCCTGAGCGTCAAGGCAATGATCGACGGCGGTGTCGTCGAGGCGGCGATCGTGGCGGTGCACGACCAGAGCGAACATCGCGCCCGAGGTTTCGTCGACGTCTTCGGCGGTGACGACGTCGAAGTCGTTCCCGATGCAGCGGAGGTCGCCCGGCGCTGCGATGCCATGTGGGTCTGCACACCGACATCGGCGCATCGGGGCGCGGTGGACGAGGCCCTGGCCGCCGGATGCGCCGTCTTCTGCGAGAAGCCTCTCGACGTCGATCTCCAACGCGCGACGGAATTGGTCGAGGCGGTCGGCGTGTCCGGCGTCGCCAGTCAGAGCGGCCTCGTCCTGCGCAGCGCCCCGGTCTTCAGGGCTCTTCGTGACCTGGTGCAGGGCGGAACGCTGGGTGCGCCGATGGCGGCGGTGTTGCGCGACGACCAGTACTTCCCCATTCAGGGGACGTACGGCTCCCAGTGGCGAGCGGATGCCAAGCAGGCCGGCGGCGGTTGCCTGATTGAGCATTCCATTCACGATCTCGACATCCTGCGCTACTGCTTCGGCGATGTGGATTCGGTGGTGGCCCGGACGGCCAACCATGCCGGCCACCCTGGCATTGAGGACATGGCCGCCGTCACGCTGTCTTTCGCTTCGGGCTTCGAGGCGCAGATCACGAGCGTATGGCACGACATTTTGAGCCGGGGCTCGACGCGCAGGCTCGAGGTCTTCTGCCGCCAGGGCATGGTGTGGTTGGACGACGAGTTCCGGGGCCCGCTCCATGTCCAGACCAGTGAGGGCACTGAGGTCCGGACCTGCCCGTCGCCACCGTGGGTCGACGCGCTCCCCCTGGCCGACGACGAGGTCGGCCTCGCCGTGCGGGCCTATGTGGAGGCGGACCGCACCTTTCTCGATGCGGTTGTTGCCGGCCGACCCCCCGAGCCCGGCCTCGACGTTGCGCTGGAAGCCCACCGCCTGGTCGATGCCGCCTACTGCTCTGCCGCCGCTGGGGGAGCACCGATAGGAGTGCCCTCGACTCGAGGATGAAATCGGCGGGGGCCGTCTCATCCAGAAGTGGGAGTTGTGGCGCCGGATTGGCGATCTGACCAGGAGGAACGATCGGAAAAGACCGCTCGGGGGTGCCCGGACGGCCTGGATACCATGATCCGGCGGCGTCAGTGCAGCGCGTCGCCCGGCGTTCGCCCGAGACGCCCGGACAAGGAGACCTTTCGAGCGTGCGCCGAGTGTTCCGCCTCTTCACCCGCCAACCCCTCGCGGCGAAGGTGCCCGAGATCACCGCCATGTTCTGGGTGATCAAGATCCTTACCACGGCCGCCGGCGAAGCCATCTCCGATTCTCTGTCCACCGGGAACAAAGGGGTGGGCGCGCTCGTGGAAATCGTCGTCTTCGTCGCTGCGCTGATCGCGCAGTTCAGTACCCGGCGCTACTTCGCCCCCGCCTACTGGTTCCTCGCGTTGGCCATTGCTATCGCCGGGACGGGGGTGTCCGACACCATGCACTTGACCTTCGGCATCCCCTACGCCGTGACGTCGCTCTTCTGGGCCGTCGTGCTGGCGGCCGTCTTCTTTCTCTGGGACCGCAGCGAGCACACGCTGTCGATCCACTCCATCACGACCAGCCGACGGGAGAAGTTCTACTGGGCCACTATCTTCGCCACGTTCGCCCTCGGCACCGCACTCGGGGACTTCACCGCGACGACGCTGGGCTTGGGCTACCTGCCGTCGGCGATCTTCTTCTGCGTTGTCATCCTGATCCCGTGGATCGGCTGGTCCCGCTTCCGGTTGAACGAGATCTTCGCGTTCTGGTTCGCCTACGTCGTCACCCGGCCCATCGGTGCGTCCTTCGCCGATTACTTCAGCAAGCCCAAGGACACCAGCGGTCTCGGTTTCGGTGATCTCCAGACGGCCGGGGTCATCACATTGCTGGTCGTGATCCTCGTCGTGTACACGAGTGTTGCCCGCTTCGACATACAAACTCCCGATTCTGACCCCGGCGCTGAGATCGCGGGCGGCACCTAGCGCCAGTCGCCGGCCGTCCAGTCACTTCAGACCGCGGATGGCGTCCGTCGCTGCAGCACAGCGTGTGCGGTGGCTTCCCCGTGTTCCCTAAGGTGCGGACCATGGACATCGCCTCGTTGTTGCTCGAGCTCTACGGCCGGATCCCGCCGCTGGCAGCCAGGGCGGTGGACGGCCTCGACGAAGAGGAGCTGTGCACTGCTCCCGAGCCGGGCGCGAACCCGATCGGGTGGCTCGTCTGGCACCTGGCGCGGGTGCAGGACCACCATGTCGCCGACCTGCTCGGCACCGGACAGGTCTGGGTCGAGGCTGACTGGGCCCGCCGCTGCGGGCTCGAGCCCGATCCCTCCAACATCGGGTACGGGCACACCGCCGAGGAGGTCCGCGCCGTCCGGCCCGAGAGCCCCGAGGTCCTCCTCGACTACCTCGCCGTCGTGCATGCCCGCACCACCGAGATGCTCCAGGGTCTGGCTCCCGAGGATCTCGACCGCGTGATCGACCGGCGCTGGGATCCTCCGGTCACCGTCGGCGTGCGGCTGGTCAGCGTCGCCGACGACAGCCTGCAGCACGCCGGGCAGGCGGCGTATGTGCGGGGGCTGCTCGGCGACTGAGCAACGAGGAGGGCCAGGGCGACAACCGAGCGTCTCTCAGGTCGGCGGCGGTTTGGGCCAGCGGACGTACTCGGCGTAGTGATAAGCGGTCTCGTAACCGAGGCGCGTGTACAGCGAGGCGCCCATCGGTGAGGCCTGGAGCGAGCAGGACGATGCGCCCAGTTCGAAGGCCAGGTTGGACACGGCCACGGTGACGAACGCGCCGAGGCCCGTCGCGCGCGCCGCCGGGATGGTACCGACCCACTGCAGGCTGGCTACCCCGTCGCTCGCGTAGACCATCGCGGTCGCGACGGGCTCGTCGTCTCGATACGCCACCACAATGGACGCGGACGAATCCTGCAGCACCGCCGGCACCTCGTCGAAGAGGTCGGCCAGTACTTCGGGTGGCATACCATAGGTCGCATACGCCTCGGAGTTCACGGCAATGAAATCCCGCACGCCGGCCTCGTCGTCGATCAACCGCACGGTGACACCGTCGATGGCCGGCGCCTCGGCGATCGGGCTGCGGCAGATCATCTCCGGCACCGGGTCACCGAAGACCTCCAGCCCGGCCTCCTCGCACGCGAGGCGCAGGTCTTCGTCCTCGCCGCTGTCGCGCACCTTGACGGTGAAGCCGCGCGACAGGCCCGCGAAGAACGCGTCGGCCGCGGCGACCAGCGCCATGCCGCTCAACGAGTCGTCGGAGCGAAAGGCGCCGTTGGCCACCACCGGTATCCATGTTCCGCCTGCGCACAACACGGCACCGCCGCTCTCCAACAGCGCGCCGCTGCTGCCCCAGTGGGTCATCGCACGATTGAACGCGATGAGGGTGCGATGACCGAGCTGTGCCTCGGACCGTGTTGGCGTTGTTCCAGGAGTCTCCGTCTTCCTCAGTGACCCTCCGTGAAGACTGCTCATGGCAGTCATGATGGCGCACGCGGAGGCCGCGACATCGGATACAGCTGATCACAACGGAGACGAGCGGACTCAATCGAGCTCGAAGACCGGGTGCTTCGCGGCCACCGCAGCCCACTCTGCGTCTGTCGAGTCCGGCGTCACGCCGTCGAAGAACATTCCCGTTTCGAACTTCCAGCGGCGCAGGTACGTGCGCAGGATCGGCACGCTACCGGCCGCCGGAATCTCCCTGGCCGTGTACGAGTGGCGCCGCCGTCCCAGGATGAGCACCAGCTGTCCTCCGGCGTGGCGCACGTTGCGGACCCACTGGGTCTGCCCCCGCGGGGACACGAGATACTGCGTTCCGTCGACGGTCAGCAGGTTCACGGGAACGTGGTGCAGCTCGCCGGTAGTCCGGCCCCGGTGCTCGAGGACACGTGAGCCCCAGACGCTCACACCCATGCGGGTCAGGCCTTTGACCACGGAGTTGAAGATGTGGCGGGTGAACCAGTCGGGCTCCTTGTAATGGGTCGCACCGGGCGTCTGAGTGGATTCGGCGGGCTGAGCGGTTGGGGTCGTGCTCGTCGTGCTCATGGGTTGCTCCTCGCTGGTCGGGTCATCCATGAACATCGATACTAAATGTGAACAGTGTTCGTGTCAAGTACTTGTGTTCTCAGTCAAGAACAGTCAGACTTCCCCCATGCCAGCGCCCGCACCCGGTCCGACCGCCCGGCCCGATTCCCCATCCACCGCACCCACCACACCCACCCCGGCCTCTGCACCGCGCACCGCCCGGGAGCGGGTGCGGGAAGAGATGACGGCGGAGATTCTGGCCGTGGCGGGTGCGCACGTCGCCCGTGACGGCGCCGCCGCCCTCTCCCTGCGCTCCATCGCCCGTGATCTGGGAATGGCTCCTTCCGCGCTGTACCGCTACTTCGACGGACGGGACGCACTGCTGACCGCGCTCATCCTCTCCGCCTACGAGGCGCTCGCCGCCGAGGCGGAGCGGGCCGCCGACGAGGCAGAGACCAGAGAGAACGAGGCGCAGGGTGGGCCCGCCCGCGACGCCGAGCGCTGGCTGGCGGTCCCGCGTGCGCTGCGTCACTGGGCCCTCGAGCACCCGCACGAGTGGGGGCTGATCTTCGGCACCCCGGTCCCCGGCTACCGGGCGCCCGAAGACACCGTCGAGCCCTACGCCCGGGTGGCCGCGGCCCTGGTGCGCCCGCTGGTGGCGGCGGAGGAGGCGGGACGCCTGAGACGGGACGGAGATCGAGCGGTGTCGGAGGGACTGCGTGCGGCGGTGATGCCGGTGACCGAGGGACTCCTGCCCGGCATGCCGGTGGAGAAGGTGGTGAGCGTCGTCCAGGCCTGGACGACGCTCATCGGCACCATCAGCCTCGAGGTGTTCGGGCACTGGCGCAACACGGTGTTGGAGCCCGAGCTGCTCTTCGAGGTCTCCATACGCCAGCTGGGGGAGTCGCTCGGCCTGCAGTGGTGAACCCGTACGGGCTCAGATGCTGTTCAGCGCAGCGCGTCGCGCAACACCTGCGCCCGTGTCTGGAGCTCCTCGAGCCGGTCCTCAGGGACCCACTCCGCCATGGTCGCCACTAGGTCCGAGAAGAGCGCAGCCAGCTCCGCCAGCTCCTTGCTGGGTTCCTCCAGCTTGATCTGCGAGAACGGGAAGGCGATGTTCAGCCGGTGCGAGGGGGCCGACACCGTCGGGGCCGCCCTCGGTGTCGGCGCCGCCCTCGGTGTCGGCGCCGACACGCCGTTCAGGGCACCTTGGGAAGCGTGCTTCTCAGATGACTTTGGCACTCCACCATCCTGGTCGCGTCACGACCAAACGCGGGTGATGGTCCTGCAAATTGTGCAAATGGAGCGTGCCGGCCGGCTGTTCCGGCGAGCACCGACCACTAGCCCAGTACGGGCAGCTTCACGTCGATCCCGGCGTTCACCAGGAAGACGAGCTTGTGCTCAAGAGCGTTCTGCCAATCGACCATGTCCTTGTCGAACTGCATGCGGTCACCCTCCTCGCACGCGTGCTCGAGCTCGTCGAACGCCCCGTCCTCGGCGTCCAACAGGGCTCGGTACTTCAAAAGGAAGTGGTCGTCGATCGGCTGATGCACGTTCGTCCTCCTACCTGCGGCCCGACCTGCGCGAGCCGGTCCCGCCACGATACTTCCGTCACGCCCCGTTCGCCCAAGCGCCGCCCGGGGCAGCCAGCCGCCCTGCGGGGGGCAGCGACCTTTACCAGTGGCGGCGCAGGCGGTGGTACGTCCCGGGGAGCAGGGACCGGAAGACCATGGCCACGTCGATGAGCCCGGACACGCTGATCTCGAGGTCCGGCCCGCCGGCCTGGGCCAGGATTCGCTGTGACACCGTCTCCACGCTGCGGGTGGTGAGGCGCGGGGGCCTGCGCAGGCCGCGCTCTAGCGCTCCCAATCCGAGTTCGGTGGCCATGAAGGCGGGGTAGACCACGTGGACGTGGACCCCCTTGGGGCCGAGCCGGAACGAGGTGGACTCGGTGAAGGCGGACAGGGCGGCCTTCGAAGAGGGGTAGGCGCCTGGGCCCGGGGAGGGCAGGCGGCCCCCGTCCGAGGAGACGTTGACCACCGTGCCGCTCCCACGTTCGAGCATGGCGGGCAGGACGGCCAGGGTGGCGGCAACCGGCGCGAAGAAGTTGACGTCGAAGGTATGGCGGAAGTCGTCTTCGCTGATGTCGACCAGCCGCACGCCCGGATCCTGCGCCGCGTTGTTGACCAGCAGATCGACCGGACCGGCCGCCCCCGCCACCTCGTCGAGCGCCCGTCGCAGGGCGGCGGTGTCGGCCACGTCGCACGTGATGGTCCCCGACCCCGGGGTGAAGGTGCGCAGGTCGGTCGCCAGCTTCTCGAGCCGCTCACTGTTGCGGGCCAGTCCGTAGACGGTGGCGCCCGCCCGGGCCAGGTCGACCGAGAGCCGGGCGCCGAGACCGGCCGAGGCCCCGGTGACCACGGCCACCTGGCCCTGGTAGCGCCCACCGAAATCGGGTGGACGGCGGGCGGGGGAGAAGGGGGTCCGGTTCATGCGACCCGTCAGGGAGCCGGGGCCGGCGGTTCCGTCAGCTCCTCCAGGTCGGTCCCCAGGCGGGCGGCGGCCTCCGCTAGCACGTCCTGTCCGGCCACCAGCGCCGCCAGGTCACCCCGCACCCGCACGCGCCCCGCGGCCAGCGCGTCCGCCGGGTCGAGCCTCCCCTGGGCCATCGCCAGCGCCTCGGCGTAGCCGAGCACGATGGTCGCCGTCCCGCCCTCCGCCTGGGAGGGATCGAGCTCGAGGCGGGCCTGCCCGCCGTCCACGGTGAGGACCAGGTGCACGTCTCCACCCGCCGCCACGTCGTCGGGCACGCCGGTGACGACCTGCACCACGCTGAAGGTGCCGTCGGCAGCGGCCAGCGAGCCGGCGCCGGCCGCGGCGACCGCGTCGGACAGGTCGAGCGTGCGCAGCGCGCTGTCGAAGGACTCCACCCACTCGGGTGAGAGGTAGCGGGGCTTGGCGAGAGTCTGGTCTCCTCGGTGGTGGCGTGCAGGAGCGGCCGCGGCGGCGCCCCGACGGGGCCCGCCGGCCGCCGGTCCCGATCAGCCGGCGGAGGCCTCTTCGGCCGTCTTCTTGGAGCGCCCCGTGATCTTGCGGCCGAGCCAGGCCACCGGGTCGTAGCGGGCGTCGACCACGCGCTCCTTCATAGGGATGATGCCGTTGTCGGTGATCTTGATGTGCTCGGGGCAGACCTCGGTGCAGCACTTCGTGATGTTGCACATGCCCAGCCCGCGGTCGTGCGCCAGCTCGCGGCGGTCGTTGACATCGAGCGGGTGCATCTCGAGCTCGGCGAAGCGGATGAAGAAGCGCGGCCCGGCGTACTTGGGCTTGTTGTCCTCGTGGTCACGGATGACGTGGCAGACGTCCTGGCACATGAAGCACTCGATGCACTTGCGGAACTCCTGGCCCCGTTCGACGTCGATCTGCATCATGCGGTAGCCGCCCTCGGGCTCGGGGCCCGGCTCGAAGGCGGGGATTGTCTTGGCCACCTCGTAGTTGAAGGAGACATCGGTGACGAGGTCGCGGATGATGGGAAAGGTCTTCATCGGCGCCACCGTGACGGCCTCGCCCGCGGGCAGCGTGTCCATGCGCGTCATGCACATGAGGCGGGGCAGGCCGTTGATCTCGGCCGAGCACGACCCGCACTTACCGGCCTTGCAGTTCCAGCGGCACGCCAGGTCCGGTGCATCGGTGGCCTGAATGCGGTGAATGACGTCAAGCACCACCTCGCCCTCGACGGCGGGCATCACGTAGTCGGTGAACTCGCCGCCCCCGTCGTCCCCGCGCCACACCCGCATGGTGACGGTGGCGTTCGTCGTGTCGGCGGCGTCGGCAGTGGCCGCCGGCGTGCCGGTGCCTGTCTGGGTGTCGGTCATCGCTACTTTGCCTCCTCGAACAGTGCGGCGAGCTCCGGCGGCATGACCGGCAGCGGCTCGGGCTCGATGCCGATCGGCGCCAGGTACCCGTGCTCCACGGTCTGGCGCTGCACGAAGTTGATCTTGCCCATCTCGGGGTCCGGCCCCGGATAGTCCTCCCGGGTGTGCCCGCCCCGGGACTCCTTGCGGTTGAGCGCACCTTGTGCCACCGCGATGGAGGTGGTGATCATGGAGGGGAGGTCCGTGGCCAGGTTCCAGCCCGGGTTGTAAGCCCGCCCACCCTTCACCTGGACCTTGGCCGTGTGCTCCTTGAGTTCCTCGAGCTTGGTCAGGGCCTCTTCGAGCTCGGGGCCGGTGCGTATGATCCCGACCAAGGCCTGCATCGTCTCCTGCAGCTCCTCGTGGACGTCGTAGGGGTTGTAGCCGTCCTCACGCCCGAAGGGGGCGAAAGCCTCGTCGATCACCGCGGCGACCGCCGCCGGGTCGACGCTGGGCGTCCCGGCGCGGCCCTCCGCGAAGTCGGATGCACCGAGGCCGGCCCGGCGACCGAAGACGATGAGGTCCGAGAGCGAGTTGCCGCCCAGCCGGTTGGCGCCGTGCATACCGCCCGACACCTCGCCGATGGCGAACAGTCCGGGGACGGTGGCGGCCTGCGTCTCGGCGTCGACGCGTACTCCGCCCATCATGTAGTGGCACGTCGGCCCGACCTCCATGGGCCCGGCCGTGATGTCGACACCCGCCAACTCCATGAACTGGTGGTACATGGACGGGAGCCGGCGCCGGATGTACTCGGGCGTGCGGCGCGAGGCGATGTCGAGGTACACGCCGCCGTGCGGGGTGCCGCGGCCGGCCTTGACCTCGGAGTTGATGGCCCGGGCCACCTCGTCGCGCGGCAGGAGGTCGGGCGTGCGCCGGTAGTTGATGTGATCGTCGTACCAGGCGTCGGCTTCCTCTTCGGTCTCCGCCGTCTCGGCCCGGAACATCGGAGCCACGTAGTCGAACATGAAGCGCTTGCCGTCGGAGTTGCGCAGCACGCCACCGTCGCCGCGCACGCCCTCGGTCACGAGGATGCCGCGCACCGAGAGCGGCCACACCATGCCGGTCGGATGGAACTGCACGCACTCCATGTCAATGACGTCGGCTCCGGCCCAGATCGCCATGGCGTGCCCGTCGCCGACGGACTCCCACGAGTTCGACGTGTACTTCCACGACTTGCCGATGGAGCCGGTGGCGAGCACGAACGCCTTGGCGGTGAAGAGGACCATCTCGCCGGTCGGGCGCTTGTAGCCGACGGCGCCGGAGATGCGGCCCTCGGGGTCGGGCAGCAGGCGCAGGATCTTAGTCTCCATGAAGACGTCGGTCCCCATCGACACGACCTTCTGCTGCAGGGTGCGAATGAGCTCCAGCCCGGTGCGGTCGCCGACGTGGGCCAAGCGGGCGTAGCGGTGGCCGCCGAAGTCGCGCTGGGTGATGCGGCCGTCCTTGGTGCGGTCGAACAACGCGCCCCAGCGCTCCAGCTCGTAAACGCGGTCGGGCGCCTCCATGGCGTGGATCTGCGCCATGCGCCAGTTGTTCAGCATCTTGCCGCCGCGCATGGTGTCGCGGAAGTGCACCTGCCAGTTGTCCTCGGGCCACACGTGGCCCATGGCGGCGGCCATGCCGCCCTCGGCCATGACCGTGTGCGCCTTGCCGAGCAGGGACTTGCAGACCAGCGCGACGCGCAGCCCGCGCTCCTTGGCCTCGATGGCGGCGCGCAGCCCGGAACCGCCCGCGCCGATGATGATGACGTCGTAGTCGTACGTTTCGAAGTCAGCCGTGGGCATGCGTCCTCGGACCTAGAAGTGGAAGCCGGGGTCGTGGATGGTTCCGCTCGCCACCAGCCGCACGTAGAGGTCGCACAGGGCGACCCCGAAAAGGCTGATCCAGGCGAAGCGCATGTGGTGCGCGTTCAGCGGTGTGACGAACTTCCACAGCTTGTAACGGGTCGGGTGCTTGGCGAACGACTTCAGCTGCCCCCCGCAGAAGTGGCGGCAGGCATGGCACGACAGCGAGTACATCCACAGGAAGACGGCGTTGGCGCACAGCACCAGGGTGCCGACGCTGATGCCGATGCCGAGCCCCGGCTGGCGGAAGGCGAGGATGGCGTCGTAGGTGAGGATGCAGTTGAAGATCAGGAGGAGCCAGAAGAAGTAGCGGTGGACGTTCTGCAGAATCAGCGGGAAGCGGGACTCGCCGCTGTAGTCGCCGTGGGCGTCGGCCACGCCGCAGGCCGGCGGGGACAGCCAGAAGGACCGGTAGTAGGCCTTGCGGTAGTAGTAGCAGGTGAGCCGGAAGCCGAGCGGGAAGATCAGGATGAGCAGCGCCGGCGAGTAGTTCCAGAAGGGCAGCGTGCCGAAGGCGTGGCTGCCCGGCACGCAGCTGTTGGCGATGCAGGGGGAGTAGAAGGGCGAGATCAGGTCCCGGTGCAGGTCGGCGCCGGCGTAGTAGTCCTTGCCCACGAAGGCGGCCCACGTCGAGTAGATGACGAAGGACAGCAGGACCCCCGCCGTGATGGCCGGCTCCACCCACCAGCCGTCCTTGCGCAGGGTCGGGACGTCCGGGCCGCCCCGGGGTGCCCCGATGACCACCGGCGTCGTGGTCGGGTTCTCGACCGTCGTCGTCACGCGCACCTCCTGAGTGCCTGCTCCACGTGCTCCACGTCTTCCACGTCACACCGCATGTCTGCGCCGGGACCCTGCGACCATACGGTCCGTCCCGCCCAACGTCAAAGACATAAAGAGCATGAAGATCAGAGCGATAGGCTCTCAAAGGTGCAGCTCCACCAACTGGCGTACGCCCTGGCCGTGGCCGAGGAACGGAGCTTCACCCGGGCCGCCGCCCACCTGCACCTGGCCCAGCCCTCGCTGTCGCGTCAGGTCCGTCTGCTCGAGGACGAGCTGGGGGTGCTCCTCTTCAACCGGGGGCCGGGTCAGGGTCCCGTCACGCTCACCCCCGACGGGGCCGCCCTGGTCCCCTTCATGCAGCGGGTCCTTTCCGACGTGGAGGCCACAGGGGCCGAGGCGCGGGCGCTGTCGGGCATGGCGCGGGGACGCCTGGCCGTCGGGGCCACCCCCAGTCTCATCACCAGCGCACTGGCCCCCGCCCTCGTGGCCTTCCACGCCAGCTATCCGGGCATCGACCTGTCGGTGGTGGAGGCCGGCTCGCACCAGCTGGTGCCCCAGGTGGCCGCGGGCGAGGTCGACCTGGCCCTGGTGGTCTTGCCGGTGACCGACCCGCTGGTGCTGACCACGCCGCTCTTCGACGACCCGCTCGTCCTGGCCACCGCGCCGGACCACCCGTTCGCCCCCCGGCGCCGGGTCCGGGTGCGCGATCTCGACGGGCTCGACCTGGTGATGTTCCGGGAGGGCTACGACCTACGCGCCGTGACGTTGACGGCCTGCCAGGAGGCGGGGGTCGAGCCGCATCTCGTCAGCGAGGGGGCCGAAATGGCGGGCGTCCTCTCCTTCGTGGCCGCCGGGCTCGGTGCCGCCGTGGTGCCCGCCATCGCGCTGCCGGGCGACGGCTCCCTCGTGGGTATCCCGTTCACGGCGCCGACACTGAGCCGCACGGTCGCCCTGGCCCAGCGCGGCGACCGTGCCCTCGCCCGTCCCGCCCGCGCCCTGGCCGACCAGCTGCTGGCCCGCCACCGGCCGCTGTCCCAGGACCCGCCCACGCCCGTCCCCGCCGCCGTTTCGTCCCCGGAGCCACGGGTTTAGGCTTCGTCCATGAGCGGCTCTTCCCCTTTCGACCCTTCCGCGACCCCGCGCCCCGGCGGCCTCGCGCCCCCCGCTGACCTTCCCGGATCGATCGCCGACCTGCGCGCCTCGGGCTGGGAGTCGGTCCCGGTGGCCGAGGAGATGCGGCGCAACACGGCCAAGCTCATCGCCGCCGGCGAGACCCTCGTGCCCGGTGTGCTCGGCTTCGAGGACACCGTTGTGCCGCAGCTGGAGAACGCCATCCTGGCCGGGCACGACATCATCCTCCTGGGTGAGCGGGGCCAGGCCAAGACCCGGGTGATCCGCTCCATGGTCGGCCTGCTCGACGAGTGGATGCCGATCGTCGCCGGCTCCGAAATCAACGACGACCCCTACAACCCGGTGTCGCGCTACGCCCTCGACCGGGTCGAGGAGCTCGGCGAGGCCACGCCGATCGACTGGGTGCACCGCTCGCAGCGCTACGGGGAGAAGCTGGCCACTCCGGACACCTCCATCTCCGACCTCATCGGCGAGGTGGACCCGATCAAGATCGCCGAGGGCCGTTACCTCAGTGACGAGCTGGCGCTGCACTACGGCCTTATCCCGCGCGTCAATCGCGGCATCTTCGCCATCAACGAGCTGCCGGACCTGTCGGAGCGCATTCAGGTCGGGCTGCTCAACATCCTCGAGGAGCGCGACGTGCAGATCCGGGGCCACCGCATCCGCCTCCCGCTCGACATCACGCTCGTGGCCACGGCCAACCCGGAGGACTACACGAACCGCGGCCGCATCATCACCCCGCTCAAGGACCGTTTCGGTGCGCAAATCCGCACGCACTACCCGTTCGAGACCACGACCGAGGTCAAGATCATGGAGAGCGAGGCCGACCTGCCCACGGCGGGCGTGCCGGTCACCGTTCCGAAGTTCATGAAAGAAGTGGTGGCCGAAATCAGCCAGCTGGCCCGGCGCAGCAGCCACCTCAACCAGCGCAGCGGCGTGTCGGTCCGCCTCTCCATCGCCAACTACGAGACGTTGGTCGCCTCCGCCGTGCGACGCGCCCTGCGCACCGGCGAGCCGGTGGCCGTGCCGCGCATCAGCGACCTCTCGGCCCTCGTGCCGTCGACCCAGGGCAAAATCGAGGTCGAGGCCATGGAGGAGGGCCACGAGGACGAGGTGGTGGCCCACCTGGTGGCCGCCGCCACGCTGGCCGTCTTCCGCCGCCGCGTCACGCTGGACGACCCGCAGGCGATCGTGGCCGCCTTCCACGAGCAGGTAGTGGTGCACGTGGGCGACGACCTCCCCTCGTCCGCCTACCTTGCCGTGCTGGCCGACGTCCCCGAGCTGGAGCCGCCGACCCGCAAGCTGGCCGGCCCCGAGGCGGCCGAGGCCGAGTCGCCCGCCCTGATGGCCAGCGCCCTGGAGTTCCTCCTCGAGGGGCTGCACCTCACCAAGCGGTTGAACAAGGACGCCTCCGGGGCCCGCGCCCTCTACCGCGGGCGCAAGTAAGCCCGGCGGACAGGACACGGAAAGCAGGCACGCCCATGAGCGCCCGCTACGACTATTTCGAATGGGACGGCACCCAGGAATTCGCGGACCTCGATCCCGACGATCTGCTGGCCGGCCTCACCGACGAGCTGCTGGCCAACGGTGACCTCGACGACGCGCTGCGCCGCCTCCTGCGGAGCGGGTTCCGCAACGCCGACGGCGAGCAGGTGCCGGGTCTGCGCGACATGCTCGACCAGTTGCGGCGCCGCCGCGCCGAGATGCTGGCCGAGGGCGACCCCGACGGGCGCATGGCCGAACTCACCCGCCAGCTCGACGAGATAGAGCAGGACGAGCGCGCCGCCATCGACGACCTGGTCGACGAGGCGCGCAATTCGGGCGACCAGCGGCGGTCCGAGGTGACCGACGACGTGGCCACCGAGCGGCGTATGGCGCTCGACCTCCAGCCCGACGACCCCGCCGGCCGCCTCAGCAGCCTGCAGCACTACGACTTCGTCTCCTCCGAGGCCCGCGAGCGCTTCGAGGAGCTCGTCGAGGAGCTCCGCCGTGAAATGGCGGACACGTTCTTCGAGGGGGCCTCCGACGCGCTGTCCAACATGGACGCCGAGGCGATGCAGCGCATGCGCGAGGCCTACGACGCGCTGAACCAGATGCTCGAGCAGCGCGAGCGCGGCGAGGACCTCGACCCCAGCTTCGAGGAGTTCATGGCGCAGTACGGCGACATGTTCCCCGGCAACCCGCAGAACCTCGACGAGCTGCTGCAGCAGCTGGCCGAGCGCATGGCCGCCGCCCAGGCGGTGTGGAACTCCATGAGCCCCGAGCAGCAGGCGCAACTGCGCAACCTGATGGACTCGGTCCTCGAGGACATGGACCTGCGCTGGCAGGTGGAGCGCCTGGCCCAGAACCTTCAGCGTGCCGTGCCCGACGCCGGCTGGCAGAAGTCCTACGACTTCAACGGCGAGGGCCCCATGGGCATGAGCCAGGCCACAGACCTGGCGACCCAGCTGGGTCAGCTCGACCGCATGGAGGAGGTCCTGCAGTCGGCCTCCACGCCGGCGGCCCTGGGCGAGATCGATCTCGACCAGGTGCGCCAGCACATGGGCGAGGACGCGGCGCGGGCGCTGGACCGCCTGGCCAACCTGACCAAGTCGCTGGCCGACGCCGGGCTCATCGAGCAGCACGGCGGGCGCATCGAGCTGACGCCCCAGGGCGTGCGCCGCCTGGGCCAGAAGGCGCTGGCCGACCTCTTCGGCCAGATCAACAAGGACCGCATCGGCGACCACTCGGCGCTGCGCACCGGGACCGGGCACGACCGCGAGGAGACCACGAAGGCCTACGAGTACGGCGACCCGCTCAACCTGCACCTCTCCACGACCGTGCACAACGCGGTGCGGCGGGGCGGCTCGGGCGTGCCGGTGCGCCTGACGCCCGACGACTTCGAGGTGGTCGAGGTCGAGGCGCTCAGTCGCAGCGCCACCGTGCTGGCCGTCGACCTCTCCATGTCGATGCCGATGCGCGACAACTTCGTGCCGGCCAAGCGCATGGCGATGGCGCTGCAGACGCTCATCTCCTCGAAGTTCCCCCGCGACTATCTCGGCATCGTTGGTTTCTCCGAGATCGCCCGCGAGATACGCCCCGACGAGGTGCCCACGGCCATGTGGGACTACGTCTACGGCACCAACCTGCAGCACGCGCTGGCCCTGGCCCGGCGCATGCTGGCCCACGAGCACGGGACGAAGCAGATCATCGTGGTCACCGACGGCGAGCCGACGGCGCACATCGACGACGCCGGCGAGGTCTGGTTCAACTACCCGCCCATCCCCGAGACGCTGCGCCGCACGATGGCCGAGGTCATCCGCTGCACCCGGGCCGGCATCGTCATCAACACGTTCGCCCTCGACCTGCAGCGCACCCACTACCCCTTCGTGGAGCAGATCGCCCGGGTCAACGGCGGCCGCACCTTCTACACGACGCCGGACGCGCTCGGCGGCTACGTGCTGGTCGACTTCCTGCAACACCGCCGCGTGCTCCGACCCGCGGGATAGGGTTCCGCCGGACAGGGTCCCGCCGGATAGGGCCCGGCCCGAGGGCAGCCGGCCGCCCCGTGCCGGCCCGGATCGCTCCGGCGGCGGCACCCCGCACCGCCCGGCCCGAACCTCCGGCGACGCCTCTCTGACCTCGGATTTCTCCGGCGCAGCGGCCAAAAGCGGCCCCCGGGACCCCCTCCGACGGAAAATCCTGAGGGAAACGCCCCGTCGCACCCGGTGGCCGGAAATGCCCCTCTACCAGGAAGTTCGCGCGAGCCTTCGCGACCCTGACGACGCTGTCAGCCAATTTTCGTGCCTGGGCACGCCATTTCCCCCTTGCGCCTGCCTGGTGCGTAGTGAAAGATGACATGACTACACCGCTGTAACTACAGCGATGCCACCCGAGGTGAAGAGAGGGGGCGAACCCAAGTGCCAGTTGACATAGTCACCACGCTCTACGGTCGCCAAGAACGAAGCTGGCAGTTGCAGGCCAACTGCATGGGGGTCGATCCCGATCTGTTCTTCCCCGAGCGGGGAGCGTCCACCCGCGAAGCCAAAGAGGTCTGCCGTGGTTGCGTCGTACGTGAAGACTGCCTCGAGTACGCCTTGGCCAACGGCGAGAAGTTCGGCATCTGGGGCGGCATGAGCGAGCGGGAGCGTCGCCGCCTGCGGCGGGCCCGAGCCCTGGCCCGCCGGGACGTGGCCAGCGCCTCCTAGGGTTTCGGCCGATCGCACGCCGCCGCTTCCTTCACCGTTGTCGCATCACCAATCCGCTGGGAGCCGGGACTCCACCGTCGCCCCCTCCGACAGGCCGAGTTCGTCTCGCCTGTCGGGGGGCACGGTGGACAGGACCGACTCGGGGATGAGGCCCACCAGCTCGCCCCCCTCGACCTGGCCTCCCGCGTCACGCACCAAGGCGGCCACCGCGTCGTAGAGCCGCCCGGGCCCATAGGCGTCGGGGTCGACCAGGTTGCACGACACCTGGGCCCGTGCCCCGACGGCCAGGCCGAGCGCCCGCACCGCGGGGCCCCGCAGCAGGGGCGCCACCCGGCGGGCCACGTCGGCCGAGGAGACCCAGACGTTGTAGGCCACCAGGACCCGCCGTGCTCCTACCGCGGTGGCGCCGCTCCGGGGGTCCGCCTGCGCCGGGCCGCGGTCGGGTGTCAATCCGTCCGGGGGCGGCCCGAAGGCCAGGCGGCGGATGTCGGGCAGCGTCCGGGTCCGGCCGCCGGAAAGGGGTCCGTAGAGGAAGCTCGGCCCGCCCATGTCCTCGCCCAGCCAGCGCGCAAACCGATCGCGCTGGGTGACCGCTCCGCTCAGGTCGGTGGGCGCCTTGCGGCCGGGGGCGTAGGGGACGAAGGGCACCACGTCGAGCACGCCGAGCCGGGGATGGGCGCCGTGGTGCGCGCGCAGATCGAGGTGGGCGAGGGTGGCCCGGGCGAGGGCCCGCGAGGACTCGGCCACCAGGTCAGCGGGGCCGGCGAGCGTGAAGACGGTGCGGTGGTGGTCCGGGTCGCAGTGCCGATGGAGCAGCGCGGGTCCGGCGGCAGTGGCCAGCTGGCCGAGGACCGCCTCGTCGCGTCCCTCGCTGACATTGACGACGCACTCGAAGAGCACGGCGCCAGCGTGGCACGCCGGACGGGTGCGAGCCGGCCGGCGACGCCCGCCGGCTCAGGCCCCGGTCCTACTTGGCGACGACGGCGTGTGAGATGCGACGGCGACGGAGAATGCGACGGCGCTCACGCTCGGAGGCGCCACCCCAGACCCCGTGGTCGATGTGGTGCTCGAGTGCGTACTCGAGGCAGGCCTCAGCGACGGGGCACTCGGCGCAGATGCGCTGCGCGACCAGCACGCCCATGCCGTCATTGGGGAAGAAGACATCGGGTGCGACTTCCTTGCACTTCCCCCCTGCCATCCAATCGGTAGTCATTGTTCGGCTCCCTTTTCACGCATCATCCTAAGGGAACGCCCAGTTCAGAGCCAGGTTTTCCGGATAGGAAGTTCCTAAGAATCGACGGGCCGACACGGGTTCTACCAGGGAGAATGCCGCTCCGCCCCCCGGGGTACGCTGGCTCGGATCGCCGATGCAAGGAGCAGCCATGGCCCCGGACACCGAGGTAGAAGTCGTCGAAGAAGGGGAGCCGATCGAGCCCATCGGCCACGTGCGTGTCGTCTATCTGGGACCCGTCGCCCCCCATTGGGAGGTGCAGTCGGACTACGGCCCGCCCGAAGTCATCGACCAATTCCGTGACCGCGTCCTGGCCCGGCTGGTCCTGCTGCCCCCGCACGACCCCCAGTTCCGGCGCAACAGCGAGCGTGTCGTGCGCGACGCCGAGCGCGAGCAGCTAGCCCTCGAATGGGTGCTCGACTGGGGCGACGAAGCCGAGTCCTGATGCCTGGGCGCCGCGAAGCGCCTGGTAGGAGCCCCGAAGCCGTCCGGCGCTCCGCCTCTCGCTGCACCCAAGCTGCCCCCGGCGAGCCACTCGGCCAACACCTCGCACTGCAACGATTACCTCGTTGTTGTTGGAGCGTTGCGGACAAAAAGTCCGCCCGGAGGGAAGCCAACGATGGAGGACACTCACGCCATGGACGAGGCAGCGATCATCGAGCGCATCGAAGGGCGGGTCGGCCGGCTGACCGACGACGAGGTGGCGCTGGTGCGCACCTTCACGCCGGCGGACTTGGCCGGGAAGCAGGCGGCCGAGCACCTGAAGGACCTGTTCGACCTGCTGACCACGGTCCGGAACGAAGAGGCCATGGCCGAGTATGTCTACGCCATCGCGCCGGCGTGGGACGGCACGATCGAGTCGCTCCTCGTCGGCGGGCGGGTCACCGCGGCGTTCTCGCGCTTCGAGCTCGAGCAGTGCGGCGCGGAACGGGCCGTCGCCGTGGCGCCACGGCGCGCGCCGGTGCGGGCCACGCGTCCCCATCGCCTGGCGGCACCGGTCGGTTGACACCACTCGGCTGACACCACTCGGTTGAGACCACTCGGCTGACACCACTGGGCTGACACCGCGGGCGGGCGCGGTTCGACCGGGGGGCGGGGTCAGCTGGGACGATCGGTGGGCTGACGCGTCGCTTGGCGAACGGCGGATCCGCGGGCGGCGACGCCGGCGGGGCGCCGGGACGCGTTCAGTCCAGCAGCCCGATCCGCGCGAGCCAGAGCCCTGGCGCGTCCACCTCGGCGGGGGTGGGCAGGTCGAGCTCGTCGGACCACAGGCGGGTCAGCGCGCTCTCGTCGGCCCGTTCCAGGACGCCGGTCACGAAGGCGCGCCCACGGTCGACCTCGTCCTGGCCCACGTTGAGCCCGAACAGGCCGGCGAACGCCTGCTCGCCCTTGCCTTCCTCAATGCGGTAGCGGTACCAGGCTTCGCGCAGTGCCGACGGCGAGGACGTCAGGGACTCGGCGATGCCCGCCGTGATGTGGTCCACGTAGGCGCCGATGGCGGTGGTCTGCGCCGTCAGCGCGGCCGAGATGTTGTGCTGCTCGGGGCTGATGAGCTCGGACAGCAGCGCTTCGGGATCGCCCAGCGCCTCCTCGAGGGACACCTGGTCGCCCAGCCCCTCGCCGAGGCGTTCCACGATGGAGCGTTGCGCCGCGGCGGCGTGCGCCGACGCGTCACCGAGCAGGGTCATCAGTGAGTTGCGCACGCCGGGCCGGGTCAGCACGGCGTGCATGGTCAGCTCGCGCAGGCAGACCCAGAGCTGGACCTCCTGCAGCGGGAGGCTCCAGTCATCGGCGAAGCGGCCCACGTTGCCGGGCACGAGCAGCAGGGTCGACGAGTCGGGCCACGGCAGCGGCAGGGCGTACTGCCCGAAGGCACGGCGGGCCAGGTGCCCGGCGGCGGAGCCGAACTGCATGCCGAGGAAGACCGGCCCGAGCGTCATGGCGAACTGACCCAGCAACCCGCTCAGGCCACCCGCCGAATCGGGGTCGAGCTCGCTCAGGTCGAGCGACGTCGGCACGGCGGCGGCACCCTGCTGCTGCGCCTCGACCATGGACTTGAGGACGGGCCGGTAGGCGTCGAGGACGCGGAAGCTCCACTGCCCGGGGCCCACGGCCTCGAAGGAGACCCCGCCGGCCCCCGAGGAGGGGCTGATCCCGGTGGCCTCGGCCACGTGCATCTCGGCGACGCGGGCCAGTTCCTCGAAGGCGATGCGCACCAGCGGATCGGGGTTCTCGTCTTCGCCGCCGTCGGTGGCGACCCCGAAGGCCAGGGTGCGGGCGGCCTCGAACCAGCTGTCGCCCGCCCCGGGTCCGGATCCGATCACCTTCATCAGGTCGCCCAGGAGGCCACCCATCGGGTTGTCGGGATCGTTGGTACCGAACATGCTCACCCTCGCATGCTATGAGGACGTGCCGAGGGTGATGTGCACGAACTTGATTCCGGCGGGCAGCTGCACCGAAAGCGTGACGGGAGTGCCGGGGGGTAGGACGTAGAGCCGAGCCCTCAGCTCGGCCATGGTGCGCACCGGGGTGGAGTCCACCGCGGTGATGAGCTGGCCCACCTGCAAGACGCCCGAGGCCGGTCCGCCCGATTGCACCGCCACCACCGTGGCGCCGTCACCGCCGGGAGCGTTGGTGCCCTGCATGCCCAGCCAGCCGTGCACGACCCGATCCTGGGAGCGGAGGTCGTCGGCCACGCCGACGACGAGCTCGCTGGGGAGGAACGTCGCGGGGGAGGCGCTCGGGCCGGCGTCGTAGAGGATCCCCAGCACCGCGCCGTCGGCGTTCAACAGCGGCGCGCCGCCGAGCGGCGCCGGGGCCGCGGGGGACGAAGTGATGGACGGCATGGTGGACGCGGGTCCGCTGGTGATCGCCGTGCCCACGTCGGTCACCGCCCCCGACGTGCTGTGCAGCGCCACCGCGTGGCCCGCCGCCGGCACGAAGCTGAGCGCCAGGTCGGGCGTCCCGCTGGCGAGACCGGCGTCGTCGGCGAAGGTCGCCACCGGCAGATCCTCCGGCACGCTGACCAGCGCCACGTCGGAGGTCTTGTCGGTGGCCAGTACCGAGGCGGGCTCGAGCTTCCCGGAGGGGCCGACCATCGCGATGCGCTGCAGACCACTGAGCAGATCGGCGGTGGTCGCGACGAGCCCGCCCTCGGCGACGGCGACGCCGACCAGCACCACGGTGCCGTGGGTCGTACTCGCCTGCAGCTCCACGACGGAGTGTGCCGCGGCCGCCGCCGCAGCGGGCAGCGCGTTCTGGACACCGGCCAGCGTGGTCAGTGGACCGCTGGCCGCCGTGTCCTGCGTGGAGGGCTCCAAGGGGTGGTCCGAGGCCGGGGAGAGCAGAACGATGACCCAGGCCACCACGGCGACGACGGCGCCCACCCCCACCAGCACCATGACGGCGTTGCGGTACTGGCGAGGCGGCGGCGGGTTCAGCGGGAAGGGGAGGTTGGGCGGGGGTCCCGAACCGGCCACCTCACTGGGGTGTCGCCACAGACGGTCGTCGGGATCGATCCAGCCGCGCAGGGGTGCATCGGGTTCGTCCGGGCCGCCTCCGCCGCCATCGCCCGGGGCCGGCGTGCCGTCTTCCGGCTCATCGGGCGTGTCACTCACCCGAGCGACGATACCGAGAAAGTCCAGGAAAGTGCCGTCGGGCGATGGGGCGGCCGTACCATGAGGCCCCTATGTCACGCGACCTGGCCATCGATCTCGGCACGGCCAACACGCTGGTCTACGCCAAGGGGAAGGGCCTGGTGCTCAACGAGCCGACCGTCGTGGCGCTCGATTCGCGCAGCCGCGAGGTGCTCGCCATCGGGACGGACGCGTGGCAGATGATCGGCCGGACGCCGGGCTATATCGTCGCCGAGCGGCCGCTTCGGGGCGGTGCCATCACCGACTTCGAGGTCACCGAGCGGATGCTCAGCGTGCTGCTGCACCGGGTCGGGGTGGGGCGGCTCAATCGGCCCAAGGTCCTGATCTGCGTCCCCTCGGCCATCACCGCCGTCGAGCGCCGCGCCGTGAAGGAGGCGGCGCGCCGGGCCGGTGCATCAGCCAGCTTCCTGATTGAACAGCCGATGGCCGCCGCCATCGGCGCCGGGCTGCCCATCCACGAACCGGTCGGCAACATGGTGGTCGACGTCGGCGGTGGCACGGCGGAGATGGCGGTCATTTCGCTGGGCGGTGTGGTGGCGGTGCAGGCGCTGCGCTGCGGGGGCTTCGACTTCGACGCCTCCATTCAGAACTACGTGCGCCACCGCTACGGCGTCGCCGTGGGCGAGCGCACGGCCGAGGCGGTGAAGCTGGCCATCGGATCGGCCTCGCCCCACGACAACGAGCAGCAAGCCGAGATCCGCGGCCGGGAGGTGGCGACCGGCCGGCCCATGACGGTCGTTCTGTCCCCACTCGAGATCCGGGGTGCGCTGGAGGACAACGTGGCCTCCATCGTGGCGTCCGCCGCCGAGTGCCTCGGCGAGGCGCCGCCCGAGCTGGCGCAGGACATCATGTTCCAGGGCGTGCACCTCACCGGCGGCGGCGCGCTGCTGCGAGGGATGACCCAGCGCCTGGCCGACGCCACCCACGTCCCGGTGCACCTGGTCGACACGCCGCTCGAATGCGTTGTCCAGGGAGCCGGCGTCTGCCTCGAATCCTTCGACCAGCTGAAGCGGCTCTTCACCGAGGACGGGTAGTCCGCGCCGGCGCCGGCGCCGGCGCCGGCGCCGCTTCGCCGTGCGCCCACGGCGCGTGCAGGGTCAGGTGTCCGGCGAAGAACCCTGCTCCGGCTCGTCGAGCAACTCTCCGGCCGCCTGGCGCACCTGCCAGTCCCGGTCTCCGGTGGCCGCCCGCAGCGCCGGCGTCACCCGGGGGTCGTCGAACCCGGCCAACGCGACCGTGGCCCGCCGCCGCACCGTCGGCGAGTCCTGCAGCGCGCCGAGCACGGCGGGTAGCCCGGCGGGGTCCCCGATGGCGCCCAGCGCGGCCACCGCGGCCTCGCGGCAGCGGGCGTCATCGTGCCCGGTGGCGAGGGACGCCAACACCGGGACGGCCGTACGTGTCCGCCGTTCGGCCAGGAACCACGCTGCCGCGACGACGACGAGTGGATCGGGATCACCCAGCGCGTCGGTGACGGCGCGGGGCAACGACGAGCGGGTGCCGCGCCCGCGGGCGCGCAACGCCACCTCGACGGCGCGGCGCCGCAACGCCGGCGAGTCGTCGGCCAGCGCCGCTTCGACGTCGGCGGCCCGGAGCTCGTCCAGGCGGGCCAGTGCGCCGACCGCCGCCGCCCGCACGCCCGCATCCGGATCGGCGAGACCGCGTCGGGCCAGGGTCGCATTGCCGCGGTGCCCCGCCATCGTGACGCGCCGGCGCCGGATGTCGGCGCGGCCGTCGTGGCCCTGATCCGTGGCAACATCGTCCCCCACCTTCTGAGTATGTCCGAACCTGACGCGACCGCCGACGGGGAAGCCGCGGCGAACCCCACCTCCGACGACGCCGGCCCCGACGCGGGCGGCGCGTTCGGGTCGCCGCTGCCACCCATCGCCGGTCCCCGCCGGCGCCGCGTGTGGCCGGGCGCCTTCATAGTCCTCTTGATCGTCGTCCTGCTGGCGGCGCTCATCGCCGCCCGCACGTCGATCAACTACTACGTCCTCACGCCGGGGGATGCGCAGCCGGTCTCGCAGTTCATCGATGTCCCGGCCGCCGACAACCATCCGCTGACGGGCAAGATCCTGCTGACCGACGTCTACGTGACGCAGCTCAACGCGCTGAACTATCTGCGGTACCGGTTCTTCGACTCGGACAGTCAGATCGTCTCCGGGCCGGACCTGCTCGGTCCCAGCACGAACCAGAACCAGTATCTCGATCAGGGCTACCTCGAAATGGCCCAGGCCCAGTCCTTCGCCACCGCCGCCGCGCTGTCACACCTGGGGTACACGGTGACCTCCACGAACGCGGGAGCGCTGATCTTCGGAATCGCGTCCGACTCGCCGGCGGCCTCGACGTTGCAGGTGGCACAGGTGATCACCGGCGTGAACGACACCCCGGTCACCACCGACTGCTCCCTCGTTGCCGCGCTGCACGGGTTGACGCCCGGCCAGCGCGTCGCGCTCAAGGTCGAGGACTCCTCCATCAACAGCGTGGGCGATTTCGTGGCCGGGCCGATCGTGACCAAGTCGGTGACGCTCGGCAAGCCTCCCAAAGGACTGACCGACACCGCCTGCGGCGCGCCGACCGCGCCCACGGCGTACCTCGGGATAGAGCCGCAGACACAACAGGACTGGCACTTTCCCGTGAAGGTCACCGTGCACACGCAGAACATCGGCGGTCCCTCGGCCGGCCTGGCCATGACG
>Ga0302181_10000283_pt1 | contig 44726 bp, 40 predicted proteins | sample I_Palsa_E3_3_FD_198786 | JGI IMG/M metagenome (GOLD analysis project Ga0302181, IMG submission 198786) | Peat permafrost microbial communities from Stordalen Mire near Abisko, Sweden - I_Palsa_E3_3 | ecosystem: Environmental > Terrestrial > Soil > Palsa > Peat permafrost | place: Sweden...
GCCCCAACATCGGTGCGCGCTACCTGTTGGGCGAGAATGTCGTGAAGGCGGGACGGCATCCCGAGAGCGACATCTTTCTGGACGACATCACGGTGTCGCGCCGTCACGTGGAGATCACACCCGCAGATGGGGGCTACTCGGTCCGCGACGTGGGCTCGTTGAACGGGACCTATGTGAACCGGGAGCGCATCGACGAGGTACCGCTCGCTCCCGGCGACGAGGTGCAGATCGGCAAATTCAAGCTCGTCTACCTGGTGGCCGGCAACGAGTGACCAGCCGTACCTACCTCTCGATCGGTGACGTGCTGACCCTCCTCCGGGAGGAGTTCCCCGACGTCACGATCTCCAAGATCCGGTTCCTCGAGAGCCAGGGCCTGGTCAATCCGGAGCGTTCGCCCTCGGGATACCGAAAGTTCTTCGATCACGACGTGGAACGCCTGCGCTGGGTCCTGCGCCAGCAGCGCGAGCACTTTCTCCCGCTGAAGGTCATCCGGGACCGGCTCGATGCGGGCGACCTCGGTGACGAGGAGGGGGCCGAGCAGCCGAACGGCAGCACGGCACGGCCGGTCCACGCCGTCGCAGTCGTGGGCGCCGCGTCGGGCCATGCCCACGAGCAACCCACCAAGGCCGATGAGGAGGCGATGGCCCGCATTCTCGCCGACGCGTCGAGGCGCGCCGCCAAGCTTCCCGAGGAGAAGCAGCCACGACCGGGACTGCAGGTGGTGACCGAGGACGACGGCCCGGGACGCGCTGCCCCCGCGCCCGTGGCGCCACGAGACGTCGCGACGACCGCCGCGCCGCACCGCACCCCAGCGGAACGACGCATCGACGCCACCAAGACGTTGGCCAGTCCTTCCAGCGCGCCGGCGCCGCCGGTGACACCAGGAGGGACCGGGCGCGCGAACGGGACGGCGTTACCGAGACAGCCCGAGGTTGCGGCGTCGGCGACACCGCCGCGCGATGATGCGCGCACAGCGAAGGGCGAGGAGAACAGCGGCGAACCCGCGGCAACGGGTGCGCCGACTCCGGCTGCCGCCATTGTGACCGGCGTAAGCCTGTCCGCCGACGAGCTGTGCGCGGCCAGCGGGCTCACGCTGGACGAGGTGGCGGGGCTGAAGGGCTTCGGGCTGGTGGAGTCCGTGACGGTGGCGGGGATCGAGACGTTCGACGAGGACGCCCTCACGGTGGCGAACCTGGCGGTGGCGTTCCGTGCGTTCGGGATTGAGCCGCGGCACCTGCGCCTGTACCGGAATGCCGCGGACCGCGAACTGGGCCTCATTGAGCAGGTGGTGATCCCTCTTTTGCGCCAGCGGAACCCGGAATCACGGCAGCGGGCCGTGGAAGGAGCCGATCAGCTGGCGGCGCTCGGGCAATCGATGCGGACCACCCTGCTCCGCCAGGCGCTCCGCCGCCATCTGGGGGGGTGACCGACGCCCGCGATCGGGCGCTACATTTCACTCATGGTCCGTGTGCTCCTCCGTGCCGTCAGAGTGGACCTGCAGTCGAATACGCCGGTGCTCCTTTTGCAGGAGACCGGGGGCGAGGGGCGCACCTTGCCGATCTTCATCGGGAGCCCTGAGGCAACGGCCATCGCCTACGCCCTCCAGGGGGTGACCATGCCCCGTCCTCTGACCCACGACCTGATGAAGGACATGCTGGGCGCGCTCGACATCAGCGTCGAGCGGGTGATCATCACCGAGCTCCGTGCCTCCACCTACTATGCGGAGATGCACCTGGTGCGGGGCGAAGAGCGGACGATTGTCTCGAGCCGGCCGTCCGACGCCGTCGCGGTCGCGGTACGAACTGAGTCACCACTGTTCGTGTCCGACGAGCTTATGGAGTCCGAGGGGATCATCCTGGCCCTCGACACCGAAGAGGAAGAGGACGACACGCCCGACGAACTGGTCGGGCAGTTCCGCCAGTTCCTCGACTCGGTGCGGCCCGAGGATTTCGAAGGGTGACGCGCCGCCGGTTGGCACTCGCGCTCGTCGCGGGTGCCGCCGTCGTGCTCGCGGCATGCAGCAGCAGTCCGAGCACCCCGAAGAAGGTCACGACGACAACGCACGCATCAGCGTCGGTCTCGGCGCCGTCTTCGACCACGACGACGGCCGCTGCGCCCACGACGACATCGACCGCGGCCGCCGCGGCCGCCTGCACGCACATCACGGGCTCGCCCGGCCAGGGCCAGGGCGCGGCGGGAACGATCACCGGTGTGGTCACCGTCACCAATACCGGGACGACACCGTGCAGCGCCAACGGCTATCCCACGATCGCGCTCTATTCGGGAAGCGGTGCGCCGCTTCCCGTGACAATGGTCAACGGACTAACGGTCACGATCTCCAGCGCCGCGAACGCACCCCCGTCGATGGTGACGCTGGCGCCGGGGTCGACGGCGCAGTTCGCCTACCAGTTCTCGGATGTGCCGGTCGGTGCGGAGACGAGCTGCCCGACCTCTGAGTCCGCCCAGGTGACCTTGCCCGGGTCGGCGACAGCCTCGCCGACCATTCAGCTTGCCATCGCGCCCTGCAACAACGGAGCGATCACGGTCTCGCCCGTCTACGCCAGCTCTTAGGCTCGTATCCCCGGGTTGACGAGGATCCGGCCCCGCACGGCCGCGTCGAGCACCTGATCGAGCGCGGTGGTCAGCCCATCGAGGCCGATCTCCTCGTTCACCATCTCCTCGCAGTGCTGCAACGGGAACGCGGTGGCCATTTCAGCCCACAGTTCGCGCCGTTCCTGAATGGGAGTCGCGACCGTGTCGATGCCCAGGAGGGCGACGCCCCGCACAATGAACGGATAGACCGTCGTGGTCAGATCGTTCCCACCGGTCAGACCGCTGGCGGCCACGGCGCCGCCGTAGCGAACGGTACGGAGCGCTTCGGCCAGCGCCCTCCCGCCGACACAGTCCACGACCCCGGCCCAGAGCTGGGGTCCCAGGGTCCGTCCGTCGTCCTCGTTGAACTGTCGTCCGACCACACGGCTGGCGCCGAGCTGCTTGAGGTAGTCGTGTTCGGCGGTCTTGCCCGAGGAGGCCACGACATCGAAGCCCGCATGCGCCAGGAGCGCCACGGCGGCGCTCCCCACGCCGCCGGATGCGCCGGTGACGAGGATGGGCCCATCCTCGGGCGTCGTGCCGTGATGGACGAGACGGCGGAGCGACAGCAGTGCGGTGGCGCCGGCCAGGCCGATGATGGCGGCGGTGCGACAGCTCAGAGCGTCCGGCAGGGGGACGACCCAGTCGGCCGGGACCCGGGCGTAGGCGGCAAAGCCGCCGTGCCGGTCCACACCGAGGTCGTAGCCCTGGACCAGGACGCGTTGGCCGGACGTGAACTCGGGGTTCGTGCTCTCCTCGACACTGCCCGTCAACTCCACCCCGGGCACCAGAGGGAAGATCCGCGCCACACGGTTTCCAGGCCGGGTGACCATGGCGTCCTTGAAGTTGATGGCGGACCACTCGACCCGGATCAGGACCTCGCCTTCGGGGAGGTCGGCGTCGGACAACTCGACCACTGCGGGGCGGATGACCGCGCCCTCCTTGGAGAGCAGGTAGGCCGCGAAACGCACGGGCTCACCATAGAGGGCGGTGCTCCCGACTTCCGGTCCTTGCCGTTGCAACGGGTACGTTCGGACCGTGACCACGATCGCAGGTTATGGGCGTTGGGAGTCGCCACTCGCGGCAGGGGAGGTTGCTCGGGGCAAGGTCTCGCTCTCGGACCTGTGCTCGGACGGCGAGGCGGTCTATTGGCTCGAGTCGCGCCCGGCCGAGGCGGGCCGGACGGTGGCAGTGCGGGCCGACAGGCACGGCACGTCCGATCACTCGCCCGAAGGGGTGAGCATCCGGAGCCGGGTGAACGAGTACGGCGGGGGCGCCCTGTGCCTCGTGCCCGGGCGGTCGTCGGGCGCCTTCGCTTATGTGGACCAGGCGGACCAACGGGTGTGGTTCTGTGACGGCGCCGCAGCCCCGGCCGGGCCGGGGCGGGCAGAGCCCGTGGTGGTGAGCGCGGCGCCCCCGGAAGGACGCGTGCACCGACACGGCGGTTTGAGCGCCACGGCCGACGGCGAATGGGTGTTGGCCGTCCAGGAGGATCACCAGGAGGGTTCGGCCCGGCCGAGACGCCGCGTCGTTGCGCTGTCGACGCGCACGGCGGCCCCGTGCGAGATCACGTTGCTCGAAGGGCACGACTTCTTCGGTACCCCGCGGCCGCACCCTGACGGCGACCGCCTGGCAGTCGTCGCGTGGGATCACCCCGACATGCCCTGGGACGCCTCCACCGTCCTGGTCCAACCCCTCGGCCGGGCGCCCTGTTCGCTGCACGGGCACGACACGCTGCGGGCAGCAGGTCCGGCGCAGCACATGGCCGGGGGTGATGCCGAGTCGGTCGGCCAGCCGGCATGGAACAAGGAGGGCACCTTGCGCTTCGTCTCGGATCGGCGCGGCTGGTGGCAGCCCTACCAGCAAGCCGGGGCGGAGACGGAGCCCACGCCGATGACGACAATGGAAGCAGAGTTCCACGGCCCGGATTGGGTACTCGGCCAGCAGACCATGGCCGACATGGCCGACGGGACGTTCGTGGCCCGCATGACGTCGTCGGGCCGAGATGCACTCGTCCGCCTGGGGACTCCAGGGGACATGAGTTCGCCCCAGGAACTCGGGCAACCCTGTGTCTCCATCGCCGCACTCTGCGGCCACGGGGACGGCGTGGCCCTGATCGGCAGCACGCCCGACGCCCCGTCGACCGTGTGGGTCTGGACCCCCGATGTGGGCGCCCGGCCGCTTCGCCCCCAGACAGGCGTCGCGCTCCACACTGGCGATGCCGCCACCGGGGAACCTTTCAGCCTCACCGGGCGGACGGGTCGGTCCGTCCACGGGACGCTGTTCCGCCCGACGCTGCGCCAGACGCACGGCCCGGCAGGCAGTCCGCCCCCGTTGGTGACCTGGTGCCACGGAGGCCCGACCTCGTCCTGCCAGGCCGGGTTCGACCCGATGCTCCAGTTCTTCACCACCAGGGGCTTCGCCGTGGCCTGCGTCGACTACGCCGGCAGCTCCGGGTACGGGCGCGCCTATCGCAGCGCACTGTGGGGCCAGTGGGGCGTCGCCGATTCCGAGGACTGCCTCGATGCTGCATTGCACCTGGCGGCGCGCGGGCAGATCGATCCGCAGCGGATGGCCATCCGGGGTGGCAGCGCGGGAGGGATGACAGCCCTCAACGCGCTGGCGGCAGGGGAGGGGTTTGCGGCCTGCACCACGTGGTACGGGGTCACCGACCTCCTGGGGTTGGTGGCGACCACGCACGATTTCGAGGCCCACTACACCGATCGACTGATCGGCCCGCTCCCCGCATGTCGCCGGCTCTACGAGGAGCGCTCACCCGTCCACCGCGCCGGATCCATGCGGGGCTCGGTGCTCCTGCTGCAGGGAACCGAGGATCCTGTGGTTCCGCCGGCACAGGCGGAAGGGATGCGGGCGGCGCTCGCTGCTGCGGGGACCCCCTGCGACCTGCAATTCTTCGATGGGGAGGGTCACGGCTTCCGTCGGGCAGAGACCCTGACCGCATGCTTGGAGGCTGAACTGGCGTTCTACCTCCGCCAACTCCACCTCTAGGATCGTGCCCGGGTTCCCGTTCGGGTCTTCCCCTGTGTGCGAGGCTTTTGCGACGCCATGCCGACCGACTCCACGACGCCACTCCCGACCTGGACCGCCCCACTCACCGACCTGTGTCTGCGCGTGTGGGCGCGCACGAAGCGAATGTCGCCGGAAGTGGGCGACGCACTGCTCTACGGGGTCAGCGCCCTCTTCGCTCTCCTGACCATCTACACATCGACGAACGCGCTGTACCAGGTCTGGGGGCGCATGGCGTTGCTCCCGTTCCTCTTCGGCGCGGTGGCCTCGGCCGTTCTCGCCGTGGAGGTGCGTCGCGCCCGGCGACGACAGCCGGGGGGTGCATTGACGACGCGCCAGCACCGGCGCGCCTGGCTGACCCGGATCGTGGTGGCGGTCTGCGTGTTCGCGGGTGCACTGGCCATCCCACTGGGATTCGAGATCCTCTGGCGGTTCGACGGCGTGGCCGGATCCCACCAACAGCCGGAGGTCGTGACGGTCGAGGTCGGCGGGCAGGACTTGGTGCGCGGCACGGATCCGTACGTCGTGCCGGTACGCCTCGACCACCCGGTGAAATACCACCCACCCGGGCAGCCGGACTTCGAGGGTTTCCTGCCCTACATGCCGCTCATGGCGGTTGCCGGCATTCCCAGCGAGATCTGGCCCAACAACGGGTTGAGTGACGCGCGCATCTTCTTCTGTGTCACGACGCTCGTGGCAGCCGCGGTCGCGCTGTCCCTCTGTCGGGTCGACGAGCGACGGAAGATCCGCGCCGTTCAGGCGCTCATCATTTTGCCCCTGGCCTCGTTGCCGCTGGCCACGGGGGGCGACGACATCCCTGTCGTGGCGTTCCTGCTCCTGGCCATCGTGCTGGCGCAGCGGCAAAGGCCCTTCGCATCGGGCGTCGTCTTCGGTATCGCTTCGGCCATGAAATTCACGGCATGGCCCTTCGCCGCGTTGGCGTTGTTCGCGGCACGTGGTCGTCACGGCGAGCGCAAGCCGCTCTCCATGCTCGCCGGCATGATCGTGGTCGCCGTCCCGACCATCTTCCCGTTCGCCTTGCGCGGCCCGGCCGCGCTCATCGATGACGTCGTCCTGTTCCCGCTCGGTTTGAGCAAAATCCCGACGACAGCCGCCAGTGCGTTGCCGGGTCACGTGTTGGTCAGCGAGTTCCCATCACTCAGCCGTGCGCTGCCGCTCGCCGTGGGAATTGTGCTGGCGGTGTTCCTGGCGCGCCATCTCTATCGCCACACGCCCAAGACGGCAGCCGATGTCTGCCTGATCGCCGGGGTGGTGATGTCGGCGCTGATCCTGCTCGCCCCGGATCCGCGGGTGGGCTACCTGCTGTATCCGATCAACTTCTTCGTGTGGGCTTATCTGCTGGCTGAGCCGAGCCAAGCTCCGGACATGCTGTCGGCCGACGCGGTGGGAGCGGCGGCGAGGACCGGCTCCAGCTGAGCGTCTGGCGGGCACGCGGCGCTCCTCAGTCGGCGTCCTGCTCCTGGAAGAGCCGCACGGTGAAGTGGGTCACGCCCCGGGCAGGACCACCGGGGCTGAACGTCGTCGCGTTGACCGTGGCACCCATGTCCCAGTAGTAGCCGTCCGAGCCCGCCAGCTTGCCCAGGACCTCGAGCGCGCCGGGGTCGTTCTTGGCCGCCCCCCGGTCGGAGACCTGCCAACCCTGGAGCTTCATATCGGCGGCGTAGAAGGCCAGCAGCGCCGCCTGCGAGTCATCGGAGCGGAAGGTCACCTGCTCGTCGTACTGGCCCGCTCCCGCGGTGTTGTTCTCGTGCGAGACCCGAACCGAGCCCATCGGAAGGGAGACAGCATTGAGAATGTTGTTGGGCGGGTCGCCGCCGGTCACGATCGGCGAGAGCAACCCGGCCGCCGGCACAGCCCGCAGGGAGACCCCGGGTACGCCGACGGCTGCGTCGGAGTGCTTGATCGTCGTCGGCGCCTGGGAGGTCACGACGGCAATGGTGATGAAGACGACGAGGATCAGCGCGGCCAGGCCGAACACGATCATGGCGGGCCGCAGGGAGATTCCCCCGGGCACCGGAGGCCGTAGCGGCTCGGGTTCCTCGCGGCCTTCGTCCGGCCGTTCGGTTTCGGTGTCGCGCAGGGTCATGGCACCCAAAGCCTACGGCCCCTCCGACCACCCGAAATGGTCGAGGGGTCCGTGCCCGGCACCGAGCTGCCACGAAGCGCCACCGGCCAGCGCCCCGGCGACGAAGACTTTGGCCTGCGTGATTGCGTCGGGAACGGTTGCCTCCCTGGCCAGGTAGCCGGCCATGGCGGCGGAGAGGGAGCAGCCGGTGCCGTGATCGTTGCCGGTGTCGACCCGTGTGCCGGGCAGGACGAAGACGCCATCGGGCCCGGCCACGACGTCGTCCGCCGAATCGGTGAGGTGCCCACCCTTGACCACCACGTACCGGGCACCGGTGGCCCTGATGCGCTCGGCCACGGCAATCCGTGCCTCGAGCGCGCGGAGCGATTCGACGTCCGTGTCGCCGAGGACAGCCGCCTCGCGCAGATTCGGAGTGACCACCAACGCGTGGGGGATGAGCTGTTCCAGGTAGGCGGCTACGCCCGCCGCCTCGAGGAGGCGGTGCCCGGTCGACGAGACCAGGACCGGATCCACCACCAAGCGGGGAAGCAGCCCCTGCCGGGCCAGATCGGCGACCGCAGCGACGGTGGCCGCGGTCGCCAGCATGCCCGTCTTCACGCTGCCCACCGCGAAGTCGTCGAGGACGGTCTCGACCTGCTGCTGCACGAACGTGGGCTCCAGAGCGACCACGCCCCGCACCTCCGCCGTGTTCTGCGCGGTCACGGCCGTGAGGGCACAGGTACCGTGCACGCGCAGCGCGGCAAAGGTCTTCAGGTCAGCCTGCACACCGGCACCTCCGCCGGAGTCGGATCCGGCGATGGTGAGCGCCGTGGGCGGGGTCGGGTCCGGCACCGAGCCACCATAGGCGGGCACCGGGGTATCGTCGTCCGGTGACCCGCACCGAGGCCGGTCCCGCCACGCCGACACCCCCCGACGACAGGCTCTGCATCGCGGGTCACGTCCTGGGCTCTCGTCTGATCCTCGGCACCGGGGGCATGACCAGCCTCGACGTGCTGGGCGCCGCCTTGCGTGCGTCCGGAACCGCCATGGCGACGGTCGCCGTCCGGCGCGTGGAGGCTGGGGGCCAGGGTTCGTTGTTGGCCCTCCTGCGCGATTCGGATGTGCGCGTGCTGCCCAACACCGCCGGTTGTGCCACGGCGTCCGAGGCGGTGCTGACCGCGAAGTTGGCGCGGGAGGCGTTCGACACCGACTGGGTCAAGTTGGAGGTGATCGGCGACGACCGCACCTTGCTCCCCGACGCCGTCGAGCTGCTCACCGCAGCCGAGCAACTGGCGGAGGACGGCTTCGTCGTACTGCCCTATACGACCGACGATCCTGTCCTGGCCTTCCGCCTGCAGCAGGTCGGTTGCGCGGCGGTCATGCCGCTGGGCTCACCCATCGGCAGTGGGCTGGGAATCCGCAACCCGCACAACATCGCGTTGCTCCGCGAAGCGGTCGAGATCCCGGTCATCCTCGATGCGGGCATCGGCACCGCATCGGACGCGGCCCTGGCCATGGAGCTGGGCTGTGACGGTGTCCTGGTGGCGACGGCGGTGAATCGGGCCCACGATCCGGTGGCCATGGCACGGGCCATGCGGTTGGCCGTGGAGGCCGGTACCGCGGCCCGGCGGGCCGGGCGGATCCCCGTCCGGTTCCATGCCGAGCCGTCGAGCCCCCTGGAGGGTCGAGCCGACCTGGCCGGAGGTCGACCCACCCGATCGTGAGGCTGCGCAGGCGCCGCCTCCCGGGCGCCCCTTCCTGGTCGTCGAGCATTCCGTGCCCCCGGCGGCGGTCTGGGGCACCGGCCGAAGGAGTAAGAAATTCCCTCTGAATAACGCCCTCGTAACTACTGCCGTGTCGTCCGGCGTGCAGTAGAGTGATGCCTCGGAGTGGCAGCGCAGGAGTGGGATTTCCGGGAGGTGTGATGGTGGACGATGCCGTAACCCGTGTCGGGGGGTTTCACGGGCCGCAGGTGTGTGGGCTCGTGGGGATCTCGTACCGGCAGCTCGATTATTGGGCTCGAACGGGCCTGCTCCAGCCGTCGCTGGCGACCGCGAAGGGCAGCGGTTCGCGTCGCGTCTACGCCTATTCGGACGTGCTCGAGCTCAAAGTGATCAAGCAGCTTCTCGATTCCGGGATCTCCCTGCAGTCTGCTCGCCGGGCCGTTGAATGCCTGCGCGAGGACCTCGGGTCGGATCTGGCATCGGCCAACCTCGTTTTGACGGGGACGAGCTCGGTGCTGGCCCGCTCCAACGGCGAGGTCGTCGACCTGCTGGCGGGCGGGCAAGGCGTCTTCAACATCGTGCCGCTGGCGGGTGTGGTCGAGGAGCTGGACGCGGACATCGTGAGTCTGGAGGCCGCCGCGCAGGCCGCATCGGACAAGGCGCGTCCGACCCGAGTGCAGGTTGCGCGGGCCTCGGGGGAGTGACCTCGACGGACCCAGCGCGTGTCGGGCGCATTCACCATCCGGCGTGCGTGCCCGCAGGGCAGGTCCGATTCGCCCATCCGTCCGAGCGCCTGTTCGCCACCCTGCTCGACCTGTCGGGGGAGCGCTGGGAATACGAGCCGGTGGAGTTCCCTCTGGCCTGGGACAGCAGCGGATCGCCGACAGCCGGCTTCCGCCCCGACTTCTACCTGCCCCGCCTCGGCGTTTTCATCGAGCTCACCACGGCCGACCAACGGCTTGTGACGCGCAAGAATCGCAAACTGCGCCGGATGCGCGAGCTCTACCCCGAGGTGCCCATCTCCATTGTGTATCAGCGCGACTTCGCCTCGCTCATCGCATCACACGGACTGTTGTCCGGGGCAGCCTGAGCAGAGCACCTAGGCTGGCGCGGTGTCCGGCGACGACGGCGTGACGACTCCGCTCAGGATCTCCCCGCTGTATGCGTCGCATCTCGAGCTCGGCGCCAAAATGGTTCCGTTCGGGGGCTGGGACATGCCGTTGGCCTACCCGTCCGGTACGGTGGCCGAGCACCGTACCTGCCGCACCGCGGCGGTCGCGTTCGACGTGAGTCACCTGGGTTCGGTGCGCGTCGGCGGGGTGGACGCCTTCGATCATCTCCAGCGCTCTTTCAGCAATGACCTCTCCCGCATCCACCCCGGCCGGGCCCAGTACACGCACCTGCTCGATGACGACGGGTTCGTGGTGGACGACATCATCGTGTGGTGGGTCGACGAGGAACGGTTCGACGTGATGCCCAATGCCTCGAACACCACCGACGTCCTCGAAGCGATCGGCGGCAGCGACGTCACCGAAGAGAGAGCGGTGATCGCGGTGCAGGGCCCGGAGGCGCGTGCCCGTCTGGCGGGGGTGTCGGCCGAGGCCGCCGCGGTCCACCGCTTCGCCGTCGAGCGCTTCGAATGGGGCGGAGCCACGTGCCTGGTGGCCGGGACGGGGTACACGGGGGAGGACGGCGTGGAGTGCGCCATCCCCGCTGAGGTGGCGCCCGACTTCTGGCGGGCGGTGCTCGGTCAAGGTGTCGCCCCGGCTGGCTTGGGCGCACGTGACACCCTTCGTCTCGAAGCAGGACTCCCGCTCCACGGGCACGAGCTCGGGCCTGGCATCACCCCGCTTCAGGCGGGCCTGGGCTGGGTGGTCGGCTGGGACAAGGGACCGTTCACCGGGCGGGCGGCCCTCGAGGAGGAAAAGGTGAACGGGCCGGCTCGGCGGCTGCGCGGCTTTGTCGCTGAGGGGCGTCAACCGTTGCGCGACGGGTCGCTGCTCTGTGAGGGGGTCGAGCAAGTCGGCGTCCTGACCAGTGGCAACTTCTCGCCGATGCGGGAACGGGGGATCGGGCTGGGCTTTGTCGACGCCGATGCGCGGCTGCTCGAAGGGGACGCCATCACGATCGTGCAGCGGAATCGAGAGCTCGTGGCGTACCTGGTGCGTCCACCCTTGTGGCCGATCCGTGAAGAGGAAGAGATCGAGTAGGTCCGTCGGCAGCAGGAACCGGGTTGCCGCGGCCGGTCCGGTAGAGTTGTGGGCACAACTGAATACGCCGTTTGAACCGGAGCGCCAGAGTCCCCGTTGTAGGTAGTCGAGGGGACGCCGGAGGAGCAACTCTCCCCGAGAAACTCTCAGGCCGACATACCGCTCCGGCGAGGCAACTCTGGAAAGCGGGCGCTCGACGTTCGCACCGAAGGTGGAAGCCGTGCAGGTCACGGTGAGGCTCTCAGGTCCAGTGACAGAGCGGGGAGGACGTCCGACCAGTGCCGCGCAACGCGCGGAAACCGTGAGGAGATCCTCGTGACCGAGCAGCACGTTGGCAAGCAATCCGAGGCACTCGAGCCGTTCGAGGACTTCGTGCGGCGCCACGTCGGAACCTCCGCCGAGGAGCAGGAGGGAATGCTCAAGGTCCTCGGATACGAGACGCTCGACGAACTCGTCGACGCCGCCGTCCCGGGCAGCGTGCGCAGTCTCGGCAGGCTTGACCTCCCTCCGGCCGTCTCGGAGCATCAGGTGCTGGAAGAGCTCCGCCGCACGGCCGCAGGGAACACCATCGCCGAGCCCATGATCGGTCTCGGGTATTCCGGGACCATCACGCCGGGCGTCATCCGACGCAACGTGCTCGAGAGCCCGGCTTGGTACACGGCGTACACCCCGTACCAACCCGAGATCAGTCAGGGGCGACTCGAGGCGCTCCTCAACTTCCAGACGATGGTGACCGACCTGACTGGACTCGACACAGCCAACGCCTCGCTGCTCGACGAGAGCACCGCGGTGGCCGAGGCCGTCACGCTGATGCGCCGCCGCGCCGTCAGCGGATCGAGGCGAGTTGTCGTCGATGCTGACTGCCTCCCGCAGACGATCGCCGTGCTGGCGACCCGTCTGGCGCCCCTGGGACTCGAGCTCGACGTGGTCGATCTGGGTGCCGGTGCACCGTCCGGCCACTACTTCGGGATGGTGCAGCAGTATCCGGGCTGCTCCGGCGCCCTGCGCGATTTCGAGGCGCTGACCGCGGATGCGCACGACAAGGGTGCGCTGGTGACGGTGGCCGCAGACCTCCTGGCGCTGACGTTGCTCAGGCCACCAGGGGAGTGGGGCGCCGATATCGCCGTCGGATCCTCGCAGCGTTTCGGCGTTCCGCTCTGGTACGGCGGCCCGCACGCGGCGTACATGGCGGTGAAGAGCGGACTGGAGCGCGATCTGCCCGGTCGTCTCGTCGGCCTTTCGATCGATGCGGAGGGCCGGCCCGCCTATCGGCTCGCCCTGCAGACGCGCGAGCAGCACATCCGCCGCGAGAAGGCCACCTCCAACATCTGCACAGCGCAGGTGCTGTTGGCCGTGGTGGCGTCAATGTACGCCGTGTACCACGGCGCGGACGGACTGCGCGGCATCGCCCGCCGTGTGCACCGCCGCACGGTCGGCCTCGCGGCGGGGCTGGAGCACGCCGGCTTCCGCCTGATGCACCGGAACTTCTTCGACACCGTGGTCGTGGAGGCGCACGGACGAGCTGCGGCGATCGTCGATGATGCCCGGCGGCGCGGGGTGTTCCTCCGTCTCGTCGACGAGGACTACGTGGCGATCTCCTGTAGCGAGACGACCACGGCGGACCACATCGCTGCGGTGCTCGAAGCCTTCGGGTCCGATGGTGGGGGAGCGGGTGGGACCGACGCACTGCCAGACGGCCTTCTGCGCCGGGGACCGATTCTGGACTACCCCGTCTTCTCTGAACACCATTCCGAGACGGCGATGTTGCGCTATCTGCGCCGGCTTTCCGATCAGGACTTCGCGCTCGACCGCGGCATGATCCCGCTGGGCTCGTGCACCATGAAGTTGAACGCGACGACCGAGATGGAGCCGGTTGGCTTGCCCGGGTTCGCCGACATCCATCCCTTTGCGCCGCTCGAGAGCACACCCGGTTATCTGTCGCTCATCGACGAACTCGAGGAATGGTTGGCCCGGGTCACGGGCTACGCCAAGGTGTCCGTCCAGCCCAACGCGGGAAGTCAGGGAGAGTTGGCCGGGCTCCTCGCTATCAGGGCCTACCATCAGTCACGGGGTCAGAGCGAACGGGACGTGTGTCTCATTCCTTCGAGCGCTCACGGCACCAATGCGGCTTCGGCGGTGATGGCCGGCATGCGCGTCGTCGTGGTGGCGTCCCTCCACGACGGCACCGTGGATCTCGAGGACCTCCGTCGGAAGTGTGAGGAGCATGGGGAGCGATTGGCCGCCATCATGGTCACGTACCCCTCGACGCACGGAGTCTACGAAGAAGGCATCACCGAACTGTGCGCGCTGGTGCACCAGCAGGGCGGCCAGGTCTACATCGACGGGGCCAACCTGAACGCGCTGCTTGGACTGGCGGAGCCGGGCCACTTCGGAGGCGACGTCTCGCATCTCAACCTGCACAAGACGTTCTGCATTCCCCACGGCGGTGGCGGACCCGGGGTCGGTCCGGTGGCGGTGGCCGAGCACCTGGTGCCGTTCCTGCCGTCGCACCCGTTGCACCCCCGGCCCGCGCAACGCGAGGGAATCGGGCCGGTCAGCGCGGCGCCCTTCGGGAGCTCCGGGATCCTGTCCATCAGCTGGGCCTACATCCGCATGCTGTCCGGCGAAGGCCTGGCCCATGCGACGAAGTCGGCCGTGCTCGCGGCCAACTACGTGGCGGCACGTCTCGCACCCTCCTATCCGATCCTCTACACCGGGAAGGGCGGCCTGGTGGCGCACGAGTGCATCCTCGATCTGCGCGGGCTGACCAAGAACTCCGGCGTCACGGTCGACGATGTGGCCAAGCGACTCATCGACTACGGCTTTCACGCTCCCACCGTGAGCTTCCCTGTGGCGGGAACGCTCATGGTGGAGCCGACCGAGAGCGAGGACCTGGCCGAGCTCGATCGTTTCTGCGACGCCATGATCGCGATCCGGGCCGAAATCCACGAGGTGGCGTCGGGTCGCTGGGACGTGGCGGACAGTCCGCTGCGCGGGGCACCGCACACTGCCGCTGCACTGGTGTCGGCATGGGAGCGGGCCTACGACCGTGAGACAGCCGTCTTCCCGGCTGGGCAGCAAACGGCCAAGTACTGGCCCCCGGTGGCCCGGATCAATCAGGCCTACGGCGACCGCCACCTGATCTGCAACTGCCCGGCCCCGGAGGCGTTCGAGGATTGAGCCGTTAGACCAGCGCCATCAAGCCGATGCCGCCGGCGGCGGCGCCGAGGCAGACGGCGAGACCACCGACCGTGTACACGAAGGCCTCCGTGCGGTGGCCGTTGTACAAGAGGTGGATCGTCTCCCAGCTGGCCGTCGACCAGGTCGTGTAGCCGCCGCAGAGCCCGACGCCGATGACGGCGAGCAGATGAGATCCGAGTCCGTGATACAGGGACAGGCCGGTCAGTATGCCGAGGAGCAGAGATCCCGACGCGTTGACGAGCATTGTCCCCACAGGGAGCGGGTCGTCGCGGCGCACGCCGACGTGGTGGATGAGCAAGGCGCGGAGGACGGCGCCCGCCCCTCCGGCCAGTGCCACGACGAGGGCGAGCGTGAACGTGGGGGAGGAGCTCACGCTGGCACCATCCTTCGGCCGATCCCGGTCCCGACCACGACCAGCGCGAGCCCCCCGACCACGGTCGCCACAACATAAGCCAGGAAGATCATGATGTCGCCGTTCTTGGCCAGCAGCGTGGCCTCGACGGCCAATGTGGAATACGTGGTCCATCCGCCGAGGAAGCCGACGACGAGGAGCGGACGCGCCCAGGGCGCCCGTGGCGCCACGTGCTCGGTGAGCGGAACGAGCAGCCCGATGGCGAGCGAGCCGGAGAGATTGATGACCAGGGTCGGCCACGGGAAGGAGGTAGGTGGGTGCGGATTGTGCGCGTCGATCAGATAGCGGGCAACCGTGCCGGCCGCGCCCCCGACGAAGATGGCGAGCAGAGTGGTCACCGACAGGCCCAGGCGGGGGATGGACGCTCGGTCGAGGGCGTCGGCCGTGTGTCGGTCGGATTCGTGGGACTGTGGCTGATCTTCGTCCATGGCAGGGCCTCCCGTGCCGCCGCTCAGGAGCCATCAGCCATGTCGGTGTCGGCGGTTCGGGGCGCTGCACCCCCCGGGGGGACCCATCCCCGGTCCACTCGATTGTAGCGACCAGCGTCGCCGGCGAGGGGCAATCTCAGTCGAGGCGGGGTCCCGGTGCACGACGGAACGCGAACGGCTCGCTGTCGCGCCCGGCGACGACGTACCAGCACTGACCCGTCGACTCCGCGTCGAGAATGCGTTGGAAGGCGCCCACGACGTGGGCGACGTCGATGATGGGGAATCCCATGTCGAGCAGCGTCTGTTCGGAGCCCTTGATGATGTTGGTATAGGCGAACGAAGGGCACAACGCGTGAATGCGGATGCCGTCGGCCTCATAGGACTGGCCCAGGGAGCGCACCAGACGGACGACGGCATGCTTGTTGGCCGCGTAAATCGGGTCGAAGGGGACGGCAACCAGGCCGGCCATCGACGCCGTGGCCACGATGGTCCCCCCACCGCTCGCCATGATGGCGGGTCGAGCGGCCGCGATCCCGTAGACCACCCCGTCGAGGTTGATGGCCATGGAACGACGGTACGCCTCAGGGTCGAAATCGTCACCCATACCGCACCAGGAGGTCACGCCGGCGTTGAGGTGCGCGATATGGAGGCCACCGAACGCTTCGACGGCGAGCGCAACTGCTGCGGCGCTCGCGGCGGCGTCGGTGACGTCGGTCCGGATGAACCGGCCGTCGAGTTCCTCGGCGACCGCCTTTCCCCGCGCCACGTCGATGTCGGCGATCACGACGTGCGCGCCCCGGCCGGCCAGATGCCGGGCGACGCCCTCGCCGATGCCGTTGCTGCCCCCTGTGATGAGGGCAACCTTGCCGTCGATGTCGAGTGCCATGCACTCGATCGTAGGGGAGTGCGCCGTGCTCAGCCCGAGAGAGGGGCAGGGAGGGGCTGGGCGTGCACGATGCTCAGATGTTGGATGGGGCGGGTCATGGCGACGTAGAGCAACCGGAGGCCTCGGCGGTCATCACTCGCGATGGCCGCCGGCTCGACCACGACGACGGCGTCGAACTCGAGGCCCTTGGCGGCCGGGGCTGGGACGATGGTGATCGGCCGGGTCATGGCGTCGCGCTCCAGCAGGCCAACGTGCGTATCCCGGCGTGCCAACCGGGTGACCTGGGAGACGAGATCGTCTGGGACGACGACCGCCACCAGCGCGTGGGCCTCCGCCAGAGCGGCGGCCTCCTCCAACGCCACGGCCGCCAGGTCGTTCTCGCGCACGTGTCGGACCGAGGGATCGGTGCGGCCCGGCCGAATGGACGAGGTGGGCAGGATTCCCGGGGCGGCCACCGGCAGTAGCCGCGACGCGAAGTCCAGCACGCGCCCCGGTGCCCGATAGCCCAGCGTCAGTTCATCGTGGTGGTGTGGAGCAGCATCGGGCAGGTGACTCCGGACCTCGTCCCAGTCGGCGTACGTCCAAGGCCCCGTGGCCTGTGCCAGGTCACCGAGGATGGTCACGGACCCCGAGGGGGCGCGTCGGGCGATCATGCGGAACTGCATCGGCGTGAGGTCCTGGGCCTCGTCCACCACGATGTGCCCGTACGAGCGGCTGCGGCCTCCGGTGAGGAAGGCGGCCTCGTCGAGCAGGGCCAGGTCGTCGGCACTCCAGGCCGTGGAGCTGACAGTCGAGCCACGGCTCCGGAGGAGGAGCTGCCATTCGGCCTCGGAGAACAAGTCGGAGGAGTAGCGCTGCAGCTGGTCGCGTGACGAGAGGAGGTCGCGCACCAATGAGGTGGGGGAGACGGAGGGCCAAAGCGTGTCCACGAGGGCACCGAACTCGTTGGAGGACGTGAGCTCACCTTCGAACCAGGCCTCGTCGGCACCGAGCCGGCCCGAGTGGCGGAAGGCGGCCCGTGCCTCGCTGACCAAGCGGGAACGGAGGGCCGAGCGACCCGACTTGTAGGGAGCCGGTCGGGCCACGATGGAGGCCACGAGGTCGTTGACCCGCTCGTGGTCCAGGGTCGCTCGTGCGAAGCGCACGCGCAGGCTGACGTCGTCGGCCAGGAGCCCGCGCCGGCCCTCGAGCGCACGACGGAGCAGCTCGCCCATGCGGGCATCTCCCTTCACCTGGCGCACCGCCATCGGCTCTTCGGTCCGCACCTTCGCCTTGGGGGCGATGTCACCGATGGTCGTCTGGACGACGGCCTCTTCTCCAAGTGCGGGCAGAACCTGTGCGATATAGCGCAGGAACGCCCGACTCGGGCCGAGGACGAGGACGCCGTCACGGCTCAGCCCGGGGTGGTTGTAGAGAAGGAACGCGGCCCGGTGCAGTCCCACAGCGGTCTTCCCCGTGCCCGGTCCTCCCTGCACGGTGAGGAGCTGCTTGAGCGGAGCACGGATGATCTCGTCTTGTTCGGCCTGAATGGTCGCGACGATGTCGAGCATCTCGCCCGTGCGGGCACGCTCGAGCTCGGCCAGCAGGGCGTCCCCGCCCCGCAGCCGGGTGGTGCCGGCCTCGTCCCCCACGCCGCCGAAGAGGTCGTCGGCCACGGCCATGACGGACCCGCGATCCACCATTATCTGGCGCCGGCGGGTCAGCCCGAGTGCGTCCTTGGCGCTGGCTCGATAGAAGGGGACGGCGACGGGGGCCCGCCAGTCGATGACGACGGGGTCGGAGCGGGTGTCCTCGACGTGGCGGCGGCCGATGCGCCAGGTCGGGCCGTCCTCTTCGTCGATGCGGCCGAACAGCAGGGGGCGCGGGCTGTCCGCCAGGAGCGAGACCCTTCGGGAGAGCGCAGCGGCATAGTCGAGGTCTGGATTCCCTGCGGCAATCAGGTCCTGCAGCAGACTCTCTGCGCGCTGCCGCATCTCCGACAGCGAGGCAAGGGCATGGTCGAGCGCGCCTTGCTCAATGGCGACCTCGGGATCCGACGGGGGAGTGGCCACGCTCATTCGAGCCCCGGCTCCCCCAAGGAACGCGCAAAAGCGCCCGCGCAAAAGTCCCCGGACATTCCGGGGACAGTACTCGATTTAGATTTCCAAAACAAGCCCTTCAGCAGGTCTTTCGCCTTCTCATCCGCTTGAACATTGAACCTTTAACGGAGGGGCCTTACGGACCGTCACTTTAATGAAATCAAGCATCAAAAGCAAGAGGTTTTTTGGACAGGTCCGGCAACGTGGCACGATCGCCCCTCGGCGACCGTCGGCCCGGGTCGTCGCCTGGTCGAGCACCAGTCTGGTTGCCGGCGCCGCCGGCAGCACCCGTGAGAGCCCCGGAGAGCCTTCGAAATCCCTCGGCTGGGCCCCGGGGGCCCCGGATCTGTCGGCGTCTCATCTGGCCACGCACGGCTGACGTCCGGAATCCGGTCGGTGCGAACTGACGGCGATGCGATCGTCCGTTGACTGCTCAGATCTCGTTTGTTGCGCCACGCCGCCAGTGACGGGCCGGCCCTGCGGGCCGTGCCCTGTGAGGGCCGGACCGGAGGAGCGGTGTCGCGTCCAGCCGACGAGTGACCGCTCCTGAGAATTCCGTATGACTTAACATAATGAACCTTATCGGCGGTAATTCCAGAACAGGAGGCCAGGTCAGGGGGCTTGCCCTTCTCGGCGGGTTGGACCCCGATCGGGCCCGTCTCGAGGCGACGGAAGGATGCGCGGGCAGTTCGTTTCGCCGGATCTTGCAGGGCTCTGTTCAGGGGCAATGCAACGTGTGATGGCCCACCGTACCGAGCGGCCCTGACGGAGGGAGCCGGGCGGCACCGGGAGGATCGGGGGTGCAGGGGGGGCTCCCGGTGCCGCTTCAGCTGTATGGACAGGATCCCCCCTCGGCATCGGGGCGAGGCCAGGGCCAGCTGCGCCGCTCCTGTGAAACCGGTCTGGCTGGAAATGGCCATGACCCTGGGAAGACCCCTCTGGTCAGTCTCCTGGCGGTGGAGGCTCGAAGAGGAACTGCATAACGTCGCGCATGGACGCGTCGACGAGTTCCATACGGATCCCGAGCTCGTCATCGCGGTGATATGCGAAAGACGCCGGTGCTGAGCCACCGGCCCGGCCACACAGCTGCAGGGGGCATCCGGCGGCGCTGAACGCGCCGCTCTGGTCACCCAGTGAGTCGCTCCAGAATCCGATGTGATGCAGGTTGCTGGATTCGTTGCGGACCCAGACCGATCCGGGGACCTCCAGGATGAGCTCCAGACACGGGGTCCCCGTGGAGTACCGCATGGTGGTCGGCAGAACAACGTCGTCACCCTTCTCGTCCCGGTACTCCACGGCCTCGAGATGCATGATCGGCCCCCAGGTGACGCGGAGGAGGTCACTCAGCTTGGTGCTGGCGGCATCGATATCCGTCACGACGATGCCGACGTGGTAATGGTCCATGGTCAGTCAGGGCTCCCAACGCGCGAGTTGGTCGCGCAGCCAACCGTTCTCCCAGAAGCTGATATCCCCGCCATGCTCGAGCAGGAAGCGGTGTGCGGCGCACACCACGGCAACGCCCCGAGCTGAGTTGGGTTCCGCCGCGACGACGGCCTCGCCCAGCCTGATGGCCAGGGGGGCTTCCCCTCGGGCCAATGCGGCCTCGGCCCGGTCCAGGACGGCGTCCGTCCCGGCCGCCTCCGTGAGCTCCGCCAAGGCGCGACCGGTGCTGTCGGGGTAGAGCTCGGTGCTCGACTGCAGTCTGAACCAGCCGACGTAGCTCTCCCAGAGGGTACGTATGGCCCAGGAGACCTTGCCGTAGCCCTGGCCGACGTGGAGGTTGGGCGGCAGCTCGATCTGCTCCATCAGGGTCGACACGTCGGCTCCGGCGTTGAACCCCTCGAGGGCCCTCTCGTGGACGTAGTCCACGGCGCCGTGGAGCCGGGCCAGGCTGGCGTCGATCAGGTCTTCGCCGACGATCGGGTCGTGCCTCCCGGTGATGAGGACGTCGGGCCGGAGGGCGCGTACGGTACGCACGCTCTCCAGATAGGGCTCGACGAAGCGGTACCGGTCCCCCCGCAGGGTGTTGAGGTTCGGGAAATGAGGGAAGAGCGGCCCGAAGAGATTGCTGATCAGCGCGGTGCGGCGCTCGGGCAGCCACGCGATCGCACTGTCGATGGTCTCCCCTACTGCTGCGTACAGTTCCAGGCGCAGGCCGTCGACGTCGAGTTCGAGCAGCTGGTCGAACGTGATGTCGGGCACCGGTTCGGCCTGGCGCATCGACACGCCGGGGTTTTCGCTGGCGATGCGGCGCGCGTCGGTTCCCAGCGTGTCGAACCAGATCCCCGCGGTGCGCATGCGCAAGGCTCGGATGCGGGCATCGTCGGCCTGGCACAGCTGGTTGTTCTGCTGGGCCACGTAGGCGGTGCCGTCCTCCCGGAAGAGGTCCACCCCGCCGACGTGGTCGACGTGGGCCTGCGTGGTGATGATGTAATGGGTCGGACCCTGTCGGATGGCATCGAAGACCCGCTTGTGGTGGGGCGCCTCGAAGCCCATGCCGGTGTTGACGATGATGCGCCCGCGGTCCGTCAGCAACAGGTAGGCGGCGGTGCAACCGCCCGAGCGGTAGATGCCCTCGGCCACGGGACGAGCTGGGTCGTCGTAGACGGGTTGCATGAGTTCTCGTCCCGGCCGAGTACGGATGAGCTCGTCCACCTGGTCTTCGATCGACATCAGACCTCTGTCCGGACGGGAAATGCATTGAGGTAGGCCCCGAAGCGCGCCCGGACTTCCTCGGGCGTGACCCCGAAGTGGCGACGGAGGTCGTAGGCGACCCTCCCCTCTCCTCCGCGGGGGTGGGCGTCTTTGTAGCCCGAGATCTCGGACCGGGCCTGGTCGGTGAGTGCGATCCCGGCGCAGTCATAGACGCGCTCGACGGTGCCGAGCTCGTCCGCCATGTACTGGTCGAAGAATACGTCGATGGTGCGATCTTCCGCCAGGAGCAGCCGATCGCGCAATGACGCATCGAGCAACGCGCCGATGCGCTCGGTCCAATAGTCGCGGTACCACTCCGGCCGAGTCGTCCAGTAGGCCGTGCGTGCGCCGTAACAGGCCATGGTGACGGTGGACTGGACGACGGCCACCGGATCTCGGTGGGTCACGACGACGGCGGCGTCGGGGAAGGTGCGCAGGAGGGGTCGGAGTTGCTCTAGATGCTGGGGCGACTTGAGGACCCAGCGCTCCCTGGGATTGCACCACTGCAGAATCTGGAGCACCGACTTCATGTAGGCGTAGTGCGGAGTCTGGTCGTGGCCGAGGTAGTGGTCACGCCACCGCGGGGCCCTGGCCACCCACTCGAGCGTGTAGCTCGAGAAGTCCGGCATCTGCAGTTCGATCTCCTCGTGCACGTGGTCCGGCTCCATCGGGTGCATCACGGCAACGAGCGGCGCCGCGGCCTGCATGGCCGCCCACATGCCGTTACAGCGGGTCCAACGCGGATCGGCCCCGTCGAGCTCGGGGGGGTCTTTCGGGTTCGGGACCGGCTCGTAGGCCTCCCAGAGGGGCATCGAACGGAAACGCGTGTCGGCCGCCAGCAGATTGACGAGGTGAGTGGTGCCCGAACGCGGCAGCCCGACCACAATGATCGGTCGGGTGATCGGGACCTCGAGGATCTCGGGATGGCGAATCAGCAAGTCGTGGATGAGGAGGCGGTTGGAAGCGGCGCGCACGCAGTCGCCGAACATCATCAGCCTCCCGATGCCGGTGCGCTCTTCATCAGCGTCCATCTCCTCCAGTTGGAGCCCGAGGCGCACGGCGAAGTCCTCGTTGCCGAAGTCGACCAGGCCAGTGCGCGCCCGCGCGGCGTCGCACACGGCGTCGACCGTGAGCACGGTGGTCTTGGTCTCCCCGTAGTCGATCGCCATGCGCTGGACGTCGTTGAGCACGGGGGTGGCCAGGTCATCGATCGCGATCACGTCGCCCAATGCGGCTCCTTCAATTGGCGAGGTAGCCGCCGTCGACGGCCAGCGTGCTCCCGGTGATGAAGGCCGCGGGCTCGCTCGAGAGGAAGAGGACGGCGGCCGCCACCTCGGCGGGGGTGCCCATGCGACGCAGGATCGCACGGGCAAGCTCGCCCTCCAGCAGTTGCGGAAAGGCCTGCATCGGTGCGGTCATCGGGGTGTCGATCAGGCCTGGGGCCACCGCGTTCACCCGGATGCCGTCTTCGGCCCAGTAGGCGGCCAGGTTCCGGGTCAGCGTGATCAAGGCTGCCTTGGCGGCGGCGTAGCCGGGCACGATCGTGGTCGAACGGAATGCCGTCATCGACACGAGATTGACGACGCTGGCGCCCCCCGTCATCGTGCTGGCGCCGAGTGCCGCCCGGAGCCCCATGGTCAGGCGCATGGCACCCTTCACGTTGAGATCGAGGGCGGCCGCAAAGCCATCGGGGTCCCATTCGTCCCGCCCGTCGGGAAAGTTCGCGCCGGCGTTGTTCACGAGCACGTCGAGCCGTTCGAACTCCCCGACGAGCTCCTCGACGGCGCCGTGGTCCCGCATCTCGAGCGGCCGGTAGGAGAAGGAGGACAGGTCGACGTCGTAGTGGCCGGTATCGGGACGAGTCCCGGTGACAGTGACGTCAGCGCCGGAGCCCGAGAAGGCCGAGGCGATGGCCCGCCCGATGCCGCTGGTCCCCCCGGTTACCAGGACCGAGGTGCCGGCGAAGTCGAACCGGAGCTGGTTGGTCATTCGTCGCTTCCGAAAGTGATCATGACCTTCCCACATTCCTTCGAGCCCTCCAAGAGGGCCAACCCCTCGTCGAATTGCTCGAGCGGCAGGCTGTGGGTGATCAGATCCGACAGATCGTGCCGCGCCAGGAGCTCAATGGCGTCCTCGAACCTCGGCGGGTATTCGAACGATCCTCTGATGGTGAACTGCTTCATGAGCACCTGGACGAAATTCGTGGGGACGGGTGCGTAGTGCAGGGCGACGAGGGACATGCGCCCGCCGTACCGGCCATGTTCGATGACCTCGCCGAGGAGGCGGTCCGATCCCGACGCCTCAATGAAGACGTCAGTGGCAGGCGTCGGGCCGAACATGAACGGCACGGTGCCGTGCAGGCGCGCGAGCTGCTCCCACAGGTCGGCTTCGAGGGAATTCACCACGTGCGCGGCCCCGAACTGCTGGGCCATCTCGAGCCGTCGCTGGCTCGTATCGACGGCCACCACGTCGCGGATGCCCCTATCGGCCAGCGTCGCGATGGCGAGGAGCCCGATCGGGCCGCAGCCCAGCACAGCCACCCGGTCCCCCGGCGCGATCTCGCCTTGGTTCACCGCCTGCATGCCGACGGCGGCAGGCTCGGCCAGCGCGGCGACACGCAGCTCCATCTCGTCGGGTACCGGGAACAGCCGTCGCCCCTTGGCCGCCTCGCGGACGAGGAGGAACGGCGTGAGGCCGCCTTCGGCCGCGCCACTGCCCAGCCTGCCCAGTTCCTCGTCCGCTGGATGGACGATGACCCGGTCACCGGGTGCGACGCCGTGGACTTCGGTGCCGGCCCACTCGACCACGCCGGCCATCTCGTGGCCCAACACCATGGGTCGTCCGGTGATGCCGCCCATGTGCACGAAGGAGACATCGGTGCCACAGATCCCACATGCCGCCATGCGGACGAGGGCGTCACGCGGGCCGGGCAGCGTCGAGGGGACGTCGTCGAGGCGAACGTCGTTGGGACCGTGGACCCGGATCTGCTTCACCGGCCGGTCCCTCTGCAGTCCTGTCGCACGCTCCCCTCCCCCACGGGTCCGCAGTATGCCGTGCGGGTGGTCCCGGCGACAGCCGCCCGACCAGGTTTGGAGGCGGCGACTGACCCACTCCATCGAACCGCTGCCTGGGCGACACCTTGCAGCAGCTGTTGTGGAGTCGCTTCGGTGTACGCGGTGCACATTCTTTGCGTCCCGAATGAGCATTAACTGCTCTGACCAGGGCATTTAGGTAGCATTTAGGCAGAACCCCAAGCGGGCTCACAGCTGGAATTCTGCTGACTGTGACATGACCAGTCTGAACTGGCCGTATGGCGAAAACGGAATCGGTCGAGGCGCCGGAGAACCCAGTGGATCTGACAGAGGAATTGCCGCTCGACGACGAGAATGTCCTGGCGGAGGAGTCGCGGTCGTTCTGGCGGCAATACCGTTGGCCCATCATCGGCGTGGCGGTGGTCCTCGTCGCCGCCGCGGTCGGGCTGACCTTCTGGCTGACGTCGGGGTCATCGACGGCGCCGGGACTGACGGTAACGACCGTGACGGCGACGGCCAGGACGGGCACGATCCAGCAGACGGTGGCGAGCTCGGGCACGCTCGAGCCGGCCAGCCAGTCCGACGAGAACTTCGCCGTTTCCGGGACCGTGACCGCAGTGAACGTGAAGGCCGGCCAGACGGTAACCGCCGGGCAGGTGCTGGCCACCGTGGACACCACCGCCCTCTCGGAGGACGTCAATGCGGCGGAGGCCCAAGTGACCTCCGCCGAGGACAAGCTCTCGAGTGACGAGTCGTCCGGCGCAGCCGCCAGCTCGGTCGACTCCGACGAGGCGTCGGTGACCTCGGCCGAATCTTCTTTGGCCACCGCGCAGACGAACCTCGGTGACGCCTCTCTCACGTCGACGATCTCCGGCACCGTGGCGTCGGTCGACCTGACGACAGGCCAGCAGGTGACCGGGACCGGCTCGGGCTCCGGAGGTACCGGCGCGACCGGGAGCTCCGGCGCGACCGGGAGCACCGCCGCCGCCAGCACGGCCAGCGGCGACACCGGGACTGGTGCGACCGGTAGTTCGTCCAGCGGCCAAATAGTGGTGATCGGCACGGATTCCTACATCGTCAACACGACGGTCGACGACACCGAAATCGGCGAGATCGCTGTGGGCGACCAGGTGGACGTGACGCCCTCGGGCGACACCACCCCCGTCTACGGCACGGTGGGATCGATCAGCCTCATCGGCACCGAGAGCGACGACGTGACCACCTTCCCGGTCGTGGTCGACGTCACCGGCAACCCGACCGGCCTGTACGCAGGGGCGACCGCCGACACCTCCATCATCGTGAAGCAGCTCAACGACGTCGTCGAGGTTCCGACCGCCGCCATCTCCTACGGGACGAACGGCCAGGCCACCGTCACCAAGGTGGTCAACGGCAAGCATGTCGTCACGAACGTCACCGTGGGGGCGGCCGAGAACGGCGAGACTCAGATCACCAGCGGGGTCAAGTCTGGCGACAAGGTGCTCGAAAGGGAGGTCACCTTCAAGGGGATCGGCGGTGGCGCGGGCGGCATTCTGGGCGGCAGCGGCACGACCGGTCGGACCGGGTTCGGTGGCTTCACCGGCGGCGGCGCGGGTGGTTTCACCGGCGGCGGCGCAGGTGGCTTCACGGGCCGCGGCGGGTTCGGCGGATGACCCTCACTCCCCCACTGGGAACTCCCCCGGTGCGCGACACGGTGATTCAGCTGGAACGGGTCACCAAGGTCTACCGCACCGGCACCCTCAGCGTGGCCGCGCTGCGAGGCGTAAGCCTGTCCATCACCGAGGGCGAGTACGTCGCCATCATCGGGCCCTCGGGCTCGGGCAAGTCCACCCTCATGCACATCCTCGGCTGCCTCGACGTGCCCAGCTCCGGCGGGTACCACCTCGCCGGCGAGGACGTCAGCCACATGAGCGAGACGGCCCTGGCCGAAGTGCGTAACCGGCGCATCGGCTTCGTCTTCCAGCAGTTCAACCTGTTGCCTTCTATGACGGCCTGGCAGAACGTCGAGCTCCCGATGGTCTACGCCGGGGTGCCGCGGGCCGAGCGCAAGGAGCGGGCCATGCAGGCGCTCGGGCGCGTCGGGCTGGCCGGACGTGTCGGCCACCGGCCCGGCGAGCTCTCCGGCGGCCAGCAGCAGCGTGTCGCCGTGGCGCGGGCTCTGGTCACCGAACCGGACCTGATCCTGGCCGACGAGCCCACAGGCAACCTGGACTCGAAGTCGGCGGCCGACGTCCTCCGCCTGATGGCCGAACTGCACGAGTCCGGCCGCACCCTCGTCCTCATCACGCACGACACCGATGTGGCGTCGGCCGCTGGCCGCGTGGTCGGCATCCGTGATGGCTTGCTCACGGAGAACGACCGGCGGTACCTGGAGAGCATCCGATGAACTGGCTCGAGACCTTCCGGACCGGTGTCAACGGGGTGCGCAGCCACCGACTGCGCTCCTTTCTCACAGTCCTCGGCATCCTCATCGGCATCGCCGGCGTCATCATCGCCGTCGGTCTGGGTGAGGGGGCCTCGGGTCAGGTGACCTCTGAGATCAACGCCCTGGGCTCGAACGTCCTGACCATCACCCCGGGTGCCTCGACATCGAGCACGGGTGTTCGAGGAGCGCTCGGCTCGGCATCGACCTTGACCACGGCTGACGTGTCAGCACTCGCCTCACCGGTCGACGCTCCTGACATCAAGGCGGTGGCGGGCATCACCTCGGACTCCGAGGTGCTGACGGCCGGGAGCGAGACAGCCACCACGACCGTGCAGGGGACGACGCCATCATGGCTCACGGTCCGTGGCCGCACGGTCGCCGAAGGCCGCTTTCTCGATAACCAGGATGTCAAGGACCACGACGCCGTCGTGGTCCTCGGTGAGACGACGGCCTCCGAGCTCTTCACCCGGGGCGATCCGGTCGGCCAGACCGTCGACGTCAACGGCGTGCCCCTCACCGTGGTGGGTGTGCTCACGTCGTCGGGATCCTCGACATCGACGTCGAGCACGACCGACCCCGATGACACCGCGATCATCCCCATCACGACCGGTCAAGAGCGGATCTTCGGTGGCACGTCTCGCAACTCGGTCAGTTCCATCGCCATCCAAGCCCGCTCGTCTGCCGATCTGACGGGTGCCTACCAGGAGGCGGACCATCTCCTCCTGCAACTCCACGGCATTACCGACAGCGCCGATGCGGACTTCACGATCACCTCGCAGGCGTCGCTCATTGCCGCCAACACGTCGGTGGACCACACACTGACCATTCTGTTGGGCGGGATCGCCGCCATCTCCCTCATCGTGGGCGGCATCGGCGTCATGAACATCATGCTGGTGTCTGTCACCGAGCGCGTCCGTGAAATCGGCCTGCGGAAGGCCCTCGGAGCCACACCTCGGGTCATCCGGCGCCAATTCCTGGTGGAGGCCTCGGTCCTCGGCCTGGTCGGCGGGTTGTTGGGGGTCGTGGCCGGGCTCCTGGGCGTCCTCTGGCTACCCGGGTTGATCGGAGACCCCATTTCGACCAGCCCCACGGCCGCCGTCGGTGCGCTCGTCATCGCCCTGGCCATCGGAGTCCTCTTCGGGGTGTACCCGGCCAGCCGGGCGGCCACGCTCGCACCCATCGACGCCCTCCGCAGCGAGTAATCCCACGTGCACACAACCCCACACGCATGACAGGACAGAGAAGAGAAAGAGGAATCACAACGATGCAGTCACTGACCAGCGGGAGCAACACTCGTCGGCGCTTCATGCGTCTGGCCGGGACGGGCGCCACCGCGCTCCTCGCCGCCACCGCCATCGCCTCGACGGCCGGCGCCGCTTCCGCGCCGGCCAATACAGGGGCCACCGGCAGTGTGGCCTCCATCAGCGGATCGAGCATGGAGGTGCAGAGCACCACCTCCGGGCAGACCACGGTGAACTGGACGACGACCACGGCCTTCTCCAAGACGGTGACCGAGGCAGTGAGCTCTGTCACCGCCGGTGACTGCGTCACCGCCACCGGGACGCCGTCGAAGAATTCCAAGACCACGATCGCGGCAAAGACCATCACCGTCACTGCGGCCAGCTCGTCGGGCTCGTGCACTGGCACGACCGGCGGCGGCTTCGCTGGCGGCGGCTTCGCTGGCGGCGCCGGCGGTGGCGGGTTCCGTGGCGCAGGGGCCGGCGGTGCCGGTGGTTTCCCAGGGGCCGGAGCCGGTGGTGAAGGCGGGACACGCCCGAGCTTCAGCGGCGGTGGTTCGTCCAACTTCCGCAAGGCGTTCGCCTCCATGGCCATCGCCTCGGGCCAGGTCAAAAGCGTCAGCGGCTCCACCATCACGGTGTCCGGCATCAGCATCAGCCCGGGCCAGTTCACGACCAGGTCGAAGAGCAAGACCACCAAGAAGCCGACCAAGCCAAAGACCGAGACGCTCAAGATCACCACGGCGAGCTCGACCACGGTGAGCGCCACGCAGACGGCGGCGGCGACCGCTCTGGCCGTCGGCGACTGCGTCAGCGCCTTCGGCCCGGCGGCAACGACCGGCGCCGTCACGGCGACCACCGTGCGGATCACATCGACCAGCGGCACGTGCACCGCGGGCGCCGGCGGCTTCGGCGGGCGTGGCTTCGGTGGTGGCGGCGGCGGCGCCCCGGGCGGTACTGGTGCCTGATTCGGGCTCTCGTTCGGGCTGGGGCCGTGCCGGCCATCGGCGCGCCGTCCTGATCGGCGCCATCGTCGCCGTCGTCGTGCTCGGCGGCGGTGTGGCCGCCTGGGCCGAAGTCGGCGGCAGCGACGCCGGCTACCGCATGGCGACCGTGACCCGCACCGACATCGGAACCACGCTCGATGTCGTCGGCACCGTGGACCCCGTCGCCGACGCTTCGGCCGCCTTCCAGGTCGAGGGCCAGGTGGCCACCGTCAGCGTCGCGCCTGGACAGGTGGTGACGGCCGGGCAGACCCTGGGCACGCTCGATACCACCGCCCTGACCGAGTCCGTTTCGTCGGCGCAATCCACGCTCGAGGCCGACGAGGCCAAGCTGGTCGAGGACGAAGAGAGCGAGTCGAGTTCGACCACGACCACGACCACGCCGTCGGCCGGCAAGACCCAGACTTCCACGCCGTCGTCGTCTACCACCACGACGACGCCGACGCGCAGTACGACGAGTGGCCAGAGCGCCACGGTCACCGCCGACCAGAGCACGCTGACTGCCGATCAGTCGACTCTCTCGAGCGACCAGAACAAGGAGGCGGCCGACCTGACCCAGGCCCAGAGCGACTGCACCACCGCGAACACGAGCACCACGACTGGCCAGGTCACGTGCGAGTCGGCGCTGCAGACGGTTTCGACAGACGAGCAGCAAGTGTCCAAGGATCAGACCGCGGTGTCGAAGGACGAGACCGCTCTGGGTCAGGCACTCGAAGCCGAGGCCTCGGGCGGGACAACGGGCGGGACAACGGGCGGGACTACCGGAAACACCGGCACCGGCACCCACGCGGTCAGCGACGCCGGGAACAGCGGGACGGGCGCCAGCACCGATGCGGCGACGACCAGCACAGGATCGACCGGCGGCGCGTCGACCGGTGCGGGAGCGAGTGGCGGCACAGGGTCGTCCGGCGCCGACGCCGACACGCCCCAGCAGATCGCCTCGGACCAGGCCGCCATCGACACAGCCGAGGCCGATCTCATCAACGCGAAGCAATCGCTGAACGAGGGCACGTTGACCAGCCCGATCAGCGGCACGGTGGTCTCCGTCGACATCGCCCCGGGTGACACGGTCAGCGCGGACTCGAGCACCGACGTCATCACCGTCATCGGCACCCAGTCCTACGAAGTGCAGGGCACGCTGGATAGCACGCAGGTGCCCTCGGTCAAGGTGGGCCAGACCGCCACGGTCGAGGTCGACGGCGTGAACGGCGCGCTGAAGGGCACTGTCTCACAGGTCGGTCCGGTCCAGTCCAGTGACGACGAGTACAGCTACCCCGTCGTCGTCAGTCTGCCCAGCGGCAGTCAGGGACTGTTCACTGGCTCCACGGCCAACGTGGTCATCGACACCGGCTCAGTGTCCGGTGTGGTGGCCGTGCCAACTTCGGCTGTTGAGACGACTGGTGACAACTCCTACGTGCTCCTGCTCGACAATGGCATCCTGACCAGGAAGGTCATCAAGATCGGCATGATCGGCGACACCTACACCCAGGTCGTCTCGGGCCTCAAGGACGGCCAGAGCGTCATCCTGGCCGACTACGCCGAGGCCGTGCCGTCGTCCAACACCGACCTCACCACCGCTCTCGGCGGCGGGACGACCGGCTTTGGAGGCTTCGGCGGTGCGGGGGGCTTCGGCGGCGGTGGATTCGGCGGCGGCGGCGGCGGTTTCGTCACCAAGGCGGGAGGCGGCGCCTTCGTGGGCTGAGACCCGCGTTGCGACCGCCGCGCCGTACGCGGCGACCACCGGGCCCTGACACTACGGTGGCCCCATGACAGCGATCCGCCTGGACCAGGTGAATCTCGTCGTGCACGACGTCCCCGCGAGTCGCGCCTTCTACTCCCGTCTCGGCCTGGACTTCGGTGACGAGAGCGACCTGGTCTGGGACGCACACCACGTGTCCGCCCGCCACGGAGACGCCACTCCCCTCGACGTCGACCTCGACAGCGTGACCTTCGCCGCCAAGTGGAACCAGGGTGCGTCCGGTCGCAGCGGCGCCATCCTCGGTTTCAAGGTGGACACCCGCGAGGCGGTCGACGCGCTGGTGGCCTCCCTGGCCGCCGAGGGCGTTCCCGTCCAGCAGGAGCCCTACGACGCCTTCTGGGGCGCCCGCTACGCCGTGGTGAGTGATCCCGACGGCAACGCGGTCGGGATCATGAGCCCCGTCGATGCGGCCCGGCGCTACGAGGGACCGTCTCCGTCGTGAGCCCTCCCGCTGACGAGGCGATCGACGTGGTGATCGAGATCCCGACGGGAAGCCGCAACAAGTACGAATACGACCACGAGCAGCACGTGATTCGGCTGGACCGCCGCCTCTTCACCGCAACCGCCTATCCGGCGGACTACGGCTTCGTTCCCGACACCCTGGCCGGAGACGGCGACCCGCTCGACGCGCTCGTGCTCGTGACCGATCCGACCTTTCCGGGCTGCGTGGTACGGGTGCGGATTCTGGGCGTGTTCTCCATGCGCGACGAGAAGGGGGTCGACGCCAAGCTCATCTGTGTCCTGGAGCACGACCCGCAATGGGACGGTGCCCACGACATCGGTGACGTGCCCGAGCACCTGCGCAACGAGATCGCCCACTTCTTCAGCATCTACAAGGACCTCGAGCCTGAGAAGTCGGTGGAGGTGCAGGGGTTTGCCGACCGCTCCCGCGCCCTTGAAGAACTCGAGCAGTGTCAGATCGCCTACCGTGCGGTCGAGACCTAGCAAAGGGAGGGACGACCATGCCGTTTCCGCGTGAGGAGGTGCAGGCCACCGTGGAGCGCTACCACGAGTTGCGCGAGCGCATCGATGAGGGGCTCGAGCCCGATGCCTTCGGCGTCCTGGCCGACTTCTACACAGAGGACGCGGTGTACATCGACGGCGCCTGGGGGCGCATCGAAGGACGCGACGCCATCGCCCATTGGTTGGTCGACTCCATGCTGGGCATGGAGGATTGGAAGTTCCCCATTGAGTTCACGGCGATCGAGGGGAACGACGTGGTGGTCAAGTGGACGCAGATCATGCCGCGGACCCGGCCGGACGGGACGTCGTACCGGCAGTCGGGCTACTCGCGTCTCATCTACGCCGGGGACGGCAAGTTCTCCTATGAGGAGGACACCTACAACATGGCCCACGTGCTCGAGGACATCGAGGCCAGCGGCTGGACCCCGAACGGCTCCATGAACGTCCCGCCGGCCCACCCTGACCGGAATTTCGACATCCCTGCGGACGCCCTCAGGTAGTCAGGGCGTTCCTCCGGTGCTGCCGGAGTTCCCGAAGCCGGGGAAGCCGCCCCCGCCGAAGGGGTTCGTGCTGCCACCGGTGCCACCGGTGCCACCGGTGGCACCGGTGTTCCCGGTGCTCCCCTCCTGCTGCTGGGCCTCGGCTTGGCTGCCGAGGGTCGCCTTCGTCGTTCGCTTGCTATCACCGACGTAGTAGGTGATCGTGACCGACTGGCCCGCCTTGTCGCCCTGCACGACCTTCTGCAGGTCGTCCGACGACGTGATGTTGGTGCCGTCGATGTTGACGATCACGTCACCTTCCACGAGGCCGGCCTTGTCCGCTGGGGACCCCGAGACCACGCTGAGGATGACGGCCCCGGAGGTTGGCGTGAAGCCGTACTGCTGGCGCAAGGCCGGCGTGAGCGACGTGATGTCGACGCCCAGATAGCCGCCGCCGTTCCCGGACTGACCGCCCTTCGCGAGCTGAGCGATGAGTGCCTCCACTGAGGCGGCCGGAATGGCAAAGCCGATGTTCTGCGACGAGGTCCCGTCGCTCGTGGTGCCGGCCACAGCCGTGTTCATGCCGATGACCTGGCCCGACGTGTCGATCAGGGGGCCGCCGGAGTTGCCGGGATTGATGGCGGCGTCGGTCTGGATCATGTTCTGGAGGGTCTCGGTCTCTGTCCCTTCTCCCCCGGCGGTCACCGAGCGACCCAGCGCGGAGACAATGCCCTGGGTCACCGTGGGCGTGCCGGCGGCGAGCCCGAGCGCGTTGCCGATGGCCACCACGGCGTCGCCGACGACGGCCTTGCTCGAGTTCCCGAACGTGATCGTCGGGAGGTTGGTGCCGTTGGTGATCTTGAGGAGCGCTACGTCCTTGGACTGGTCGTATCCGACGAGGGTGGTGGGAAGCGCCTTGGTCTGGCCGTACTCGGTGACAGTGATGGAGCCGGTGTCGCCGCCCTCGCTGTAGAGCTCAATGACGTGGTTGTTCGTGATCACCTCACCGGTCGAGGAGATGATCATGCCGGTTCCCTCGTCCTCGTTCCCGTTCGACTTCACGTCGATGGAGACCACGGCGGGAATGACCTTGCTCACGAGCTCGGGGATGGTCACGTTGCCACTGAGGACGGCGGCGCCGGGCGCGGCACTGCTCTCATGGATGGTGACGTTGGAGCCGCTGCCGTTGTTGTTGTTGTTCGCCAGAGCCGTGACGCCGGCGCCGATGCCGCCTCCCACCAGGGCTGCCACGATCACCACGGGCAGCCAGGCGCGCAGCGCCCCCCGTCCGCGCCGGCCCGCACCGGGACGGGCGGAGCCGGGGTAGGTCGCGTCACCCGACGGAGGGTACGAGAACGGCACCACGGTCGGCGTGACCACGGTCGTGGGGCCGGTGGCGGGGGCCGGGGGTGGCCCCCACGGGCTCGGTGGTGGTGGCGGGGAGGAGGAGCTCGCGAGCGGAGGTGAGAAGGCGGGTTGGGCCGGCTGCGTGCTCTCCAGGGCACTGCCGCCCTGTTCGGCTGGTGACCCAGACTCCGATGCGCCCCCGTTGGGCGGCGGGGGTGGCGCGTCCAACGAGTCCGCTGTCCCCTCGGGACTCGTCGACCCGTGGGGCGGTACGGCGGCTTCTCCGGGTGTGCCGGCAGCGGGCTCCGGCCCTGGCTGCTCGGTGTCCTCGCTCATGTGGATCCTCCTGAAGGGGCGTGGCCCGGCCGTACCGCGTCACGGTGGGTGGCTCGCCCCGGTGGCTCCCGCAGTCCAGCGGACGTCCTGCGCCATGTTACGGGATGCCGATCGCGGTCCGGCATCGGGCAGGGCCTCCAGGCGCGGTAGCGTGTCCGCCGCATGTCACGCAGAATTGACATTGAATTGACGAGCCAGACGGGCGACGGGTCATGGACCTGGCGCGCCGCCGGCGCGCGCCAGCCCAAAGGCACCGTCGAAGCTGCTCTCGTCCCGCTCGGAGAGTCCGTTGGTGCGGTGTTACGGGCCGATGTCGAAATCGGCTTGGAGGGCATCGAGGTTCTCTCGTTGTCGTCGGCCAAGCCAGCGCGCTCGCCCGAGAAGACGGAAGGTCGCATTGAGGTCAAGGGCACGCCGAGGCGGGCGCCGGACGTGTCGGTCATTCTGGCTCCCGGGTCGAACAAGCGTCGTCGGGATCGCGACGACGACGGCGACCGGGGCGAGCGCGGCGACCGTCGTGGCGGGAGTCGCAGCAGCAGTAGTCGCCGCGGGCCGGAGGGAGAAGGGCCGCGCGAGGAGCGCGGTGGGGATCGGCCGCCGCGTGGTGCCGGCGGGCCCCGTCGACCCGGAGCCCGCCGCCCCGGTGAAGGTGACGGGCGGGCGGCCCGGGGCGAGCGCCCCGTGGCGCCCACGTCCACCGTGCACCGCAATGCCATGCTGGCGGCCCTGCGGCCCGAGCAGATCCCCGTTGCGGAGCAGCTGCTGCGCGGCGGTCTCCAGGCGGTGCGGCAGGCCATCGAGGCGCAGAACACCTCCAACAAGGCGGCGGGAAAGCCTCCGGTCGCGGCCGACGCGTTGCTGGCCATCGCCGACGAGCTCCTGCCGGCGGTGCGGCTGGCCGATTGGAAGGACCGCGCCTCGGTGGCGCAGACGGCCGGCAAGGACTACCGGCTGCGGGAGCTGCGGGCCGTCGTCGCCGCGTCGCGCACGGTGAACCTGGACGAAGAGGGTCGCACCATGGCCAAGGCGCTCCAGGAGTCGCTCGATCAGCGGACGACGGCACTCCGCGAGGAGTGGCTCGCCCGCATCACGAACGCGCTCAACGACGGGCGGGTGCAGCAGGCGGTCGAAGCCTCCATCCGCCCGCCCGAGCCCGGGACCCGCTGCCCGGCGGAGCTGGCCGTGAGGCTGGCTGCCGCCGCCGGAGAGGCCATGACGGCCGATCTGGCCCCCGAGGACTGGATGCGCCTTCTCGACGCGGTCGTGGCCTCGCCGGTGCGCCGCACCGTCAAGCCGGTGGGGATCCCGGACGACGAAGTGGCCAAGCAGGCGGCACGCAATGCGGCAGGTGCCGTGCCCGCGCTGGCCAAGCTGCTCGGTCTCCGCATTCCGCCGCCCCCACCCCGCCGGGTGAACACCGAGCGCCGGTTCAGCCCAACCGGCGGCTGAGGGTCAGGAGGCGGGCCGAGAACCCTGCCGCCTCCAGCCGCTGTTTGGTCGTCCGGTCACCCGGGAGCGCCAGCGCGTCCATGTTGGAGCATCCCCGCTCGCTGCACCAGGCGACTGCGGCATCCATGAGCGCCGTCCCGACGCCGACGCCGCGTGCCCCCGTCTCCACGTAGCAGCACTCGACCAGTCCGTTCGTGAGGCCTCTGGGTCCGGGGGCGGCCGTGACGGCCAGCAGACCCACCACCACCCCGGCGTACTCCCCCGCCAGCAGCTGGGCCGCGTCGCCGGGCTCGGTCCAGCGGTCCAGCAAGGAGACGGTCGTGGCGTCGCCGACCAGAGCGGCTCCGCCGCGCATGGCCTCGGCGGCGACGAGCGCCTGGGAGAGCAGGCGCGTGCAGGCTTGTCGGTCGTCGGCCCGGGCTGGCCGGGCCAGCTCCATCGTCCCTACCCGGCGGGCGGCCCGTCCGGCCGCTCGTCGAGCAGCTGGCCGGCCCGGTTGAGAATTGTCCGACGGTTGCGGGTGGACCCCTCGTAGCGCCGTACGGCGTCGAGCTCCTCTGGGCCGAGGCTCTCGAGCCGGCGGACCACCTGCGAAGCACTGAGCGTGTCGTAGTCGGCCAGGGCACTGCCGACAATGGCTGCGGCCACCGGATCCGGCGCCGGTCGCTCGGGGCCGGGCGGTGGCGGCGAGGGCGGCGCCGCACCGTTGGCCTCCTCCGCCTTCGACTGTGCTGCGTGGCCCAGGAGCCCGTCGAGTCGCGCCGAGAGTTCCCGTTGCTTCTGGTTCACCACGAAGCGTCCCACGAAGAGCGCGTTGCCCAACTGCAGTTCGAGTCGGCGGCGGCCTTCGGCGATCAGTTCGGGAATCTCCTCGACTACCGACATGGCGACGCCGATCGGAGTGACGACACACACATCGAAGCCGCGCTGCAGCGGGCTCTTGTGCGACGGCCCGGCATCGAGATCACCGTCCTCAGACACAATCCCGGCAGAGCATCTTCTTTGCGTCTGCCAGCTGGCTCGGGTGTTTGACAAGAAAGCACGAACGGCAGACGAACTCGTCGGGCTGTTTGGGCAGGACGCGCTCGTTGCCCTCGGTCTTGTCCTCCTGGTCGGTGGCCTCTTCGTCCTCGGGCTCGTCCTCGACGACCAGCCGTTCCTTGAGGATCACGTCGAGGCTCGCCTCGACGTCCTCGTCCTCGGGCTCCTCCTCCTCTTCCTCCTCCTCGCCCTCACCGGACTTCTCGACCACGGCGGCGGGCGACGGCGTCAAAATCTCGTCGACCTCGTCGACCTCTGCGTCGTCCTCCTCGTCGACGTCGACCACATCGGCGATGTCGTCATCGTCGTCCTCGAGGGCGTCAACTTCGAGCTCCGCGTCGTCGATGTCGACGTCGAGGTCCTCCTCTCCGACCGCTTCCTCATCTTCTGTTTCGGGGGCCTCGGCCACCACTTCTTCGGCCTTGGCCTTCTTCTTACTGGGCATTGTGCCGCGGGAGCATAGACGGTTCCGCGGGCCGTTCAATCGCTGTGAAGGACGAGCCCGACCGGCGCGGGAAGGGCGAAATCGCGCAGGAGGGGCGGGAGGGCCCTGGGGTCTTTGGCGCCATCTCACAGACCTGGAAGGGCCAGGCAAGCGACACGTTCTCTACTCAACCCCCAGGGCCAACCTCCGCCTCTCACAGCACATCCCCTACCTGCAGCTGTGCGTTAGCGCCGTTGCGCATCCGCAGCGTCCTCAGGGGCGTCGGGGACTGCGCCGTACATTAGGCAAATCGGGGGTGGGGTCGTCAAGGAGAAGAATGCTGTTCCCACCAGGGAGAACGACGGTAGTTCCTGGTCAATGCGTTGCAGATTTTTCGGATCGCCGGCGTTCGGCCCGGCGCTCGGACTCGAGGCGCTCGAGGTCGGTTGCTCCGTGGTCGACGAAGGTCATGGCTTCGGCCAGGGCACGGTGGCCCGCGACCTCGGCGATCGCCCGGTGCATCTGCTGGGCCACCCTTCGATACGCGGGGTGGCCCTGGGCTCCCGAACGGAGCTCAATAAGGTGCATCGCTTCGCGCGCGTTGAACTGCATGACGTAACGGATGCGGTGTGCCAGCGCGACGACGTACGAGGCTTGCTCGGGAAAGTCCGGAAGCAACGAGCGGTAGAGCTCTTCGGCGCGGTCGATCGCCTCGTCATAGCGTTCGCCGAGGCCCGCGTCGGCGACGAGTGCGGGCATGTCGTAGCCCAGTGAGATACCCAGGCGCTGCCACTCGATGGTGAGCATCCGGTGGCGCTGCAGGTCGCGGAAGGCGCCGTAGTCGGTGACGAGTTCGAAGCGGTAGTCGGTTCGCTCGAAGGCGCGGCCGGGGCGGTGCCGCCGGTTGCGCCGATCGCCCACGTACGCCGCCAGCAACGTCACCCGGTCCTCGTGGCCGAGGAGCCGGACCCGTCGGGCCGCTTCTCGCTCGCTGCAGCCGAGGTGCGAGAAACACGCCGCGACCAGGACCTTCTCCTCACCATCGGGATCGAAGTCCACTAGCGTGACCTCCGGCTCACCCTCGTCGCGTCGCGGGGTATCGAGCGGCCCGAGCTCGGGCCACAAACGCGACACCAGACGGGACGTGCGTTCCTGTGTCGAGGACAGGTAGTCGGACCATTCGCCACCACGCGCGGGAATGTCGACGCGTTGGAGGAACGAAGGGATCACCTTGCGCAACTCGAACAGCATCATGTCCGCATAGTGGCGGGCTTCGGGAAGCGGATGCGCGCGCATACGGAGCAGCAGCTGCTCGTACGACTGCCCCGTCCCGTAGATCCCGATGTTCGACAGGGAAGCCGCAGGGAGAAGGCCGCGCAGCGCGTCGAGCGACTTGGCGCGTGTGGCCTGGCGGTACACGAAGTCGCTGTCGCCGGCCTGTTGCGGGAAGCGCTCCGCCACCCACGCCTGCATGCGGGGCAGGAGCGCGCCATACGTGTCGAACACGCGGTCCATCTCTCCGACGAAGCGGGCTCCGTGTGACGAGTCGAGGATCTCGGGAGGGCGGAAATAGCGGTATTGGCCGTTCTCGAGCCGCTGGTTGTACGCGATGTAGCGCGTCGATTGCTCGAGGTACGCCATGAGGCGTCCCCATTCGAGAACCTTCGACAGCACGTTGGACGCCTGCTCGCAGGCGAGGTGGACGCCGCCGAGTTGGGCCACTGAATCGTCGCCGTATTCGACGAAGACCTTCTCGTAGAGCTGCTCGGCGCGCGCCAGTCCCACGGTGGCGTCGACGGTGGCGTCTCCCGAGATGTCAAGCTCTCCGACGAACTCGTCGAGGAAGAGCCGGCGCAGGCTCTTGGGCGAGCGGGAGTAGCGGGCGAAGAGCGCTCCCTTGACGACTTCAGGCAGGTTGACCAGGGCAAATACCGGTTGGTCGAGATTGGTGACGTAACGGCGGAGCACGGCCTCCTCGTCGGCCGTGAACTGCTCTTCGGAGTACGGGAACATGCCCGGGTAACCATAGAACGAGGGCGACGCGACGGTCGCGGATGGGTTCAGGCGCCCGGGATACCCCCGGCGACGACGCCTCGGAGCACCAGGTTCACGGCCTCGCGGGCGGCCGTGGCGACCTCTGTGTCGACCGCCGAATGGGAGACCTGTTGGGCCAGATCGGCCACCGACTTCATGGTGCGGACGAAGTCACCCGGCGCCAACTCCCCCACGTCGCGTGCGGCCACGCCGAGGGCGGTAGAGAAGGAGGCCCCCCGGGCCCAGGAGGCCACGGCGGTGGCCAGGCCGGCTGCCGGCTGGCGCGTGCGGGGGACCTGGTGGTGCTCCTCGGTCAACCTGATGCGCTCGGCCAGGACGGCCAGCGCGTCGCACCGCCACGCCAACTCGGCCCGGCGCCTGTCGCCGAGGCGGTCCTGCAGCGCCCGGCGCTTCTCCCGCCGGGGACCCTGCTGGCCCGGGACCCGGCGGGCCCGGCGGGGCTCGAAGACGACGGCCGAGAGGACACCGGCCAGCACGGCGGGCTCGGCGGACGCCAGGAGGTCGGCACCGAGGGCCTCGGCGATCAGGAGGTCCGCTTCGTGGTAGATCCGGGAGAGCCGATGGCCCGAGGGTGTCACGGCCCAGCCCTCGAGGTAGCCCAACCGCTCCAGGACGGCGACCCGGTGTTCCAGCTGCTGCAGGAGGAGATCCGGTGTACGCGCCTGCCACTGGGCGAAGGAGCGTTGCAGCACGGCGCCCGCCGTCTCCCGGTCGAAGCGGGAGACGAGGTTGACCGCCAGGTTGTAGGTGGGCCGGAAGGCGGAGCGCAGGTTGGGCGCGGGTGCCGATGCGACCCGCGCCGCCTCCGCAAACGTGATCTCGCTCGACCAGGCGACGACCGCGTGGCCCTCTTCGTCGAGTCCACGGCGCCCAGCCCGGCCCGTGAGCTGGAGGTATTCCCCTGACGTGAGCGTCGCTCGTCCCGCTCCGCCGTACTTGGTGAAACGCTCGATGACAACCGAGCGGGCGGGCATGTTGATCCCGAGCGAGAGCGTCTCGGTGGCGAAGACGACCTTGAGCAGCCCGGCGGCGAAGCACTCCTCCACCGTCTCCCGAAAGACGGGGACGAGCCCGGCGTGGTGCGCCGCCACGCCCCGCTCCAGGCCTTCGAGCCACTCGTCGTAGCCCAGCACCCGCAGGTCGTCGTCGTCCAGCGGCTCCACCCGGCGCTCCACGACTTGGCGGATGGCGACGCGTTCGGCCGGGTCGGTGAGGCGGACGCCGTCGCGTACGACCTGACGCACCGCGTCATCGCAGGCCGCCCGGCTGAAGATGAAGACGATGGCCGGGAGCATCTCGCGGTCGTCGAGCTCCTCGATCATCTCGGTGCGCCGGGGGGCGCGGAAGGGTAGGCGCTGGCCCCGCCCCCTCACCTGCCAATGTGCCGAGCGGCCGCTCTGCAGCGCCCTGCGCACCGCCTGGTCGATGCGCAGCCCCTCGCCGCCGGGTTGTCCGTTCTCTTGGAGCAGCGGGCACAACACCGTCGCTTCGTCCTCCCGTCGGTAGACGGCGAAGTGGTGCCGGAGGACGATCGGTCGTTGCCGCTCCACGATGACCGACGTGTCTCCCCGCACCGAGCGCAACCATCCGCCGAGTTCGTCGGCGTTGTTGACGGTGGCAGAGAGGCAGACGAAACGCACCTCGGGTGGGCAGAGGACGAGGACCTCCTCCCACACCCCGCCCCGGTAGGGGTCCTGAATGAAGTGGACCTCGTCGAGCACCACGGTGTGCAGGCCCTCGAGGAGATCCGAGCCGGCCAGCAGCATGTTGCGCAGCACTTCGGTGGTCATGACGACGACCGGAGCCCGTGGCCGCAACGTCGTGTCTCCGGTGAGCAGGCCGACATGCTCCTCCCCGTAGGAGGCGACGAGCTCCCCGTATTTCTGGTTCGAGAGCGCCTTGAGCGGCGTCGTGTAGAAGGCCTTGCCGTGGGCCGAGAGGGCGCGGTGGACGGCGTATGCCGCCACCAGCGTCTTGCCCGACCCGGTTGGAGCCGAGACCAGCACCGAGTGTCCGGAATCCAACGCGTGGAACGCCTCGTGCTGAAAGTCGTCGAGGGCGAAAGGCAGGTCGGCCTCGAACTCAGCCGCCCCGGCCGTGGCCGGGACGGGCCATGGGAAGGCGGTCAACGCCCGAGCAGCTTCCCGATGCCGATGGAGAGGAAGTAGAAGACGATCAGCGGTACGGCGAGCGCGAGCATCGAGAACGGGTCCGAGCTAGGGGTGAAGACGGCGGCGACCACCACGATGATGATGACGGCCCAACGCCAGGATCGGAGCAGGCGCGCCGGCGTCACGACGCGCGCCAGTTCGAGCGAGACGAGGACGACCGGGAACTCGAAGGTGAGCCCGAAGATCGTCATCATCAAGATGATCAGGCCCAGGTACGGGATCGGGTCGTAGATCGCCTGCAGGTTCGGGCCACCCACGGACTTCAGCCACCCCAGTGCGTGGGGGAGGGTGATGTACGCCGTCGCCGCTCCGAGGAGGAAGAGCACGAAGGCACTCAGCACGAACGGGATGGCGTACTTCCGCTCGGTCGCCTTCAGGCCGGGGGTCACGAAACGCCAGATCTGGAAGAGGATGATCGGCGAGGCCAGGACGAGACCGCCGAAGAGGGCGATCTTCACGCGCAGCGACAAGCCGTCGAGGGGCGACGTCACGAAGAGGTTGCACGAACCGTTGGATCCGATCAGGAGCGACGTCGCGCCCTTGGCTGTGTGGTGGGCGTTGGATGCGTCCACGCTGCAGAGCGGGCGCAGCAGGAAATGCAGGATCGGCTCGTAGGCGAAGACGGCGATGGTGGCCGCCACCAAGAAGGCGATGACGCAGATGATGACGCGTCGCCGGAGCTCGCCGAGGTGCTCGCCCAACGTCATGTTGTCGGGGGACGGCCGGCTCTTCCGCTTGGCCGTGAAGGGAAGCGTCACCACGGTTGTGTCGTTCAGTTCAGCGTCGGGTCGCCGGGGACGACCACGCCGGACGGCTGGGAGGCCCGCGGGGCGTGGGTCGGTGCCGCGGCCGGCTTCGGTGCCGGCGCAGGTGCCGCCTCGGCCAGCGCGTCCGTTCCCGTGCCGGGCTCGGCCGTGGCAGGGGCAGGGGGCGCAGCGGCGACACCGGCGGCGGCTTCAACCGTCCCGTTCTCCGAGACCGGAGTCGGGGGTTGGAACGAGCCGTCCGGCTCCTCGTCGGAGGACATGTTCGAGAGGTGGTTGAGCAACGCCGACGGCGAGCGGGCCAGCCGGGCGATCTCCGAGGTCGGGGGCAGATCGGGCATGGTGTTGCGCACCTCGGACTCCATCCGGTGCCGGAATTCGTTGAAGGACCGCCAGGCGCCGCCGAGCTGCCGGGCGACCTGGGGCAGGCGATCAGGGCCCAGGAGGATGATGGCGACCACGGCGATCACGAGCAGCTTGCCTGGGTCGAGATTCAACATGTGCCTTCACTCTACGGTGCAGTTACAGGGACTGGATGAGCCGCTCCACCCGCTCGTCATGCGACTTGAACGGGTCTTTCAGGAGCACTGTACGTTGAGCCTGGTCGTTCAGCTTGAGATGGACCCAGTCCACCGTGAAGTCCCGCCGACGCTCCTTGGCGCGCTTCACGAACGCGCCCCGGAGGCGGGCCCGTGTCGTCTCGGGGGGCTTGGTCATCGCCTCGGTGATGGCGTCGTCCGTGCACGTCCGCTCCATTTCGTCGCGCTGCTGCAACTTGTAGAACAGCCCGCGGCTGCGGTCGACGTCGTGGTACATCAGGTCGATCATCGCCACTTTGGGGTGGGAGAGGGACACATCGTGGCGCGCCTGCATCTGCTCGACGAGGCGGTGCTTGGCCACCCAGTCGCATTCCCGCCACAGGGACGTCGGGTCCGCTTCCAGTCCCTTGAGGCAGTGCTCCCACATGTCGAGGGCGCGGTCCTCTTCCGGCGACAGGCCGCGCCGGTCGCGGAACTTCAACGCGCGCTCCAGGTATTCGGTCTGAATGTCCAGCGCGCGCATCTCGCGGCCGTTGGCCAGCCGCACGCGGCGCTGGCAGGTGATGTCGTGGCTGATCTCGCGGATGGCCCGGATGGGGTTCTCGAGCGTCAGGTCCCGCAACACCGTCGAGGAGTCCTCCAGCATGGCCAGGAGGATGGACGTCGTCCCCACCTTCAGGAACGTCGCGTACTCGCTCATGTTGGAGTCGCCCACGATCACGTGCAGCCGGCGGAATCGCTCGGCGTCTGCGTGAGGCTCGTCCCGCGTGTTGATGATGGGCCGGCTCCGGGTGGTGGCCGAGGAGACGCCCTCCCAGATGTGCTCGGCGCGCTGGCTGAGGCAGAAGACGGAGCCCCTGGCCGTCTGCAGGACCTTCCCTGCGCCCGCGTATATCTGGCGCGAGACCAGGAAAGGGATGAGCACCTCCGTGTAACGGTTGAACTCGTCGTTCCGTTCGGTCAGGTAGTTCTCGTGACAGCCGTAGGAGTTGCCCACCGAGTCCGTGTTGTTCTTGAACAGGTAGACCTCGCCGCGGATCCCCTCCTCGCGCAGGCGGGCCTGGGCCCCGGTGACGAGCTGGGCGAGGATCCACTCCCCCGCCTTGTCGTGCACCACGACGTCGCTGATCTTGTCGCACTCGGGTGTGGCGTATTCCGGGTGGCTGCCGACGTCGAGGTAGAGACGGGCGCCGTTCTCGAGGAACACGTTCGACGAGCGCCCCCACGAGACCACACGCCGGAACAGGTAGCGCGCCACTTCGTCGGGGCTGAGGCGACGCTGCCCGCGCAGCGTGAAGGTCACCCCGTATTCGTTCTCAATGCCGAAGATGCGGCGTTCCACCGGGCCAACCGTACTGCTGCCTATGCCAGCAGTTGTGCCAGCTCCCCTTCGTCGATCCGCCGAAAGGTGCGGCGCCCGTTTCCCCGGCTCAGAATGGCCACTTCCAGGTCTCCCGCAGCCAGGGTCCGCTCCGGGCCGGCCAACGCGGTGGTGGCTGCCTTGACGGCCGCCACCAGGTCCCAGTCGGCCTGCCACGCTGCCCCGACGCGCTCGGTGATCGTCTCGGCATCACCCCCGAGGACGGCAAAACGCTCCTCGTCGGTGATCGTGCCTTCGTAGGCGATGTGGTACAGCTGATTCTCACCTTCGCCCAGCTCGGCCACCAGGATCTCCACCTCGAGCGGCTTCATCTCGTGCGTGAACACGTTGCCGAGATACTGCGCGTAGAGGTTGGCCAGCGAACGGGCGTCGACGTCCTCCCGGCTGTAGGCGTATCCCTTGGTGTCGGCGTGGCGCACGCCGGCCACACGGAGCTGGTCGTACTCGTTGTACTTGCCGACGCCCCCGAACGCGATGCGGTCGTAGATCTCGCTGATCTTGTGCAGCGATCGCGACGGGTTCTCGGCGACGATGGCGATGCCCACGTCGTAGGTCGTGGCGACAAGGGAGCGGCCGCGGGCGATGCCCTTCTGGGCGTACTCGGCCCGGTCCTTCATGACCTGCTCGGGCGCCACGTAGTACGGCATGCTCATTGTGCGCGCTCCGCCTGCTTGCGGGCGATCAGCGCGCCGAAGCGCTCGGCCACCTCGTCCTCGGGCACTTCGCGGTAGCCGGCGGCGTCCACCACGGCGATGATCGGGTAGATGCCGCGCACCAGGTCGGGACCACCGGTGGCGGAATCCTCGTCGGCCGCGTCGTAGAGGGACTGGATGGCCAGGTCGACTGCCTCGTCCCGCCCCAGGCCCACCCGCCAGCCCAGCTTGATGGTGCTGCGCGCGTCGCGCCCGCCCGAACCGGTCGCTTGGAAGTCGGTGTCCTCGTAATGGCCGCCGGTGACGTCGTAGTTGAAGATGCGGCCCAGGC
>Ga0302181_10000286_pt1 | contig 44551 bp, 35 predicted proteins | sample I_Palsa_E3_3_FD_198786 | JGI IMG/M metagenome (GOLD analysis project Ga0302181, IMG submission 198786) | Peat permafrost microbial communities from Stordalen Mire near Abisko, Sweden - I_Palsa_E3_3 | ecosystem: Environmental > Terrestrial > Soil > Palsa > Peat permafrost | place: Sweden...
CCGAATGACTTGGCGGCGGCGCTCGTGTTGTTCGGCCGGGCTGAGCCGGCGGGCGTCTTCGGTTTCCATGCGCTATCTGACCACAGCAACAGCAAATAGTTCTTACTATTTATGGGCCTTATCTATAAGCAAGCGCAGCGCTGGACTTAGTGGCCGGGGCTCACTCCGTTGGAATGCCAACTTTCGCCCGAGAGCCATGTCTGCAAAAGTTCGTTGGTCCTGTGCGGCCCGAGGTCAAAGCTGGTCGGCGTCACCAGCATGACATTGCTGCTTATGCCGCCCGGTGCGACGAATATTCGTCCGTCAGCCAGGCCAAACCAGGCCCAGCCGACACTGATCTGATGAGGTGTTTCATCCGTGGCCCACTCACAATATCCTGCGCATGAGGCTGGGATATCCTCCAGGATCAAATCCTCCTGCAGCTCCTTGTCCTCCCACGCCCGCTTTTGCTGGAAATTCAGGCTCGAAAATGCATCGAACGTTATGCGTATATAGCCGTCCAAAGATCTTTTCGCGTTCGCGAAGACTGTGCATGAGGAGGATGTTAAGTTCACAGCACTGCTCCATGGAGTTGGGCGGCTTACCGTATCTGCAGACATACATGACTTCCAACTGTCATTTCCAGCAGATTGACTTGGGAGCAATATTGTGACGGCCTGGCGCGAGGACTGTCTGAATCGACTCACTCAGTCGGCTGGAGTGTCCACCGCCGAGGTGTTGAAAGAGCTCGCCACCATCGTGCAGCACTTGGGCTTCGAATACTGCTCGTACGTTTTGCGAATACCGTTCCCGCTATCAGCTCCGAGTGTCACCTGGGCGAGCACGTACCCGGCCGACTGGCTGGAACACTACTTCGCGAATAACTATCTCGAGATTGACCCACTCATTCAGCAGACATCGAAGAGCCCGTCACCCATCGTCTGGACAGACCAAGTCTTCGAAAGCCAACCCGCTTTCTGGGAAGAAGCCACGTCACATGGGATACGGCACGGCTGGGCGTTTGCCACCCATGGCAAGCACATGACGAGCGGCATGCTCTCCCTCGCACGATCACATCAAACGGTGACCTCACTGGAACTGGCCGAGACGGAGATGAAGCTCGTCTGGTTATCGAACATCGCCCACGGATTGATCGGGTCCGTGGAAATGCAAAAACTGATGCCGGTATCCGATGGCGAACTGTCAGCACGCGAATGTGAAGTTCTGCGCTGGAGCGCCGCAGGCAAGACAGCGGATGAGATCGGGAAAATTCTGGGTATTTCAGAACGCACTATCACGTTTCACATCACCAGCAGCTTGACCAAGCTCCACGTCAGCAACAAAACGCAAGCGGTTGCGAAGGCGTTGTTGCTGGGGTTGCTCTGATCACGTTGACGTCACCGGGCCACGATGCGTGGCTGACATCGATATTACCGCGCGACTGCGCCATCCATGACGACGCCACCCCCCTCAGGATTGTCCGCATCCGAATCGGCTGACTGACGCCACATGACCACGCCGTCGAGTGAGGCCCCTAAATAAGCGGCGCGCGCCCTCGCGAGCGCCTCGGTTTTGAAGCACTGGGCAGTCGTTTTACGTCCACCACGAAAGCCCTGCACGACATAGATGGTGTGTGGCATCGCCCAGCTCCCTGCCGCTCGGTACCCATGCGGGGCTAATCTGCCATCTCAGCTCGCGCAAGGAAACTGTAGGAACCTACAGGTGCGCTGGAAACCTCATCGACTATATCTTTGACCCGAGGCAGCCCAGCCGCTCGGATGCGCTGGCAGCGTTCCGACCAGGAATGCCAGGCCGAACGGATACGCCGGGGCGCCTCATGCTAGTTACCGAAAGGACTCACCTTGGCGCCCAAGCTTTTGGGCGCCATTCTTTTGGCTGCGCACATACCGCAATGAAGCAGTCAGCGACTACGGCTTATCGGGTGCGGATGTTGCTGGGGCCGAATGCCCCAAGGACCTGCCGATGAAGGCGTGCACGTCCTGTTTGGAGACCAGGCCGCGGTGCTGGACATCGATGGCATCGAAGTTCTTGGAAATGAGATCGAGGTGCGCATCTTGTGCCTCCTGCTTGCTAAGCAGGCCATCGTGATTCTTGTCGGCAGCATCGAAGTTCTTGTCCAACGATCTCACGCCTTCTGCAAAGTAGCCCATCCCGCTTTGCGCAATCGCAAACGTTGGAGCAAACAGGCAAACCGCCAAGGCAAGTACCACAGAAGCTAAACGGGTCATATCACTCTCCAGCCGGTGTTTCAGGGAACATGAGTCTGCTCATGTTGATGAGAAATGCCCGATGGTCACCGAGGTTCCGGTTGCCTCGTTAATGGCTTTGGTCTTGGCGCGTGAGCGTGAGAATTCCATTGTCGTACCATTTCAGAAGCATCGTATTCTGATTGACGACTTTGAAGGTCACACCAAAGCCCCAGACGTCGTTGCCGCATTTAATGGCATAGAACCCTTGCCCGTCCCGTGACGGGCCGTAGCCAGGGTTGCTGCAATTGTCATAGGTTCCCTTCTTGTTCGTCTTGCTCGCGTCCCAGGTAATAGCGTCGGCCGAGAACGAAAGAATGGCACCCATGTATGAGGGATCGTTGTCGACCAGCGCCGCAACCACGGCATCAGGAGGGGTGCCCACTTTGGTGACTGTCCATTTGCCGATGGCATAGGCGGGGTTGATCGCCAGGCCGTTTGTACGGCTCGCCAGCTGTGCACCATGAACTGGCATGGCCAGTCCCACGATCATGACGAAAGACGCTGAAAGACCCGACAGTAACTTGTGCATAGCTATCTCCGACAAGTTTCAAGGTTATAGCGAAGGTGTCGAACATCAGCCCATCCGACAAGCATGGGGTTCTGCCTCCTAGTCCACTGACCGTAGCCGTTCACGGTCTCATGTCCGGATACGACCCCATCCATATCAGGTGCCATAGGTACGCCCCTTCCAGCGTGAGCGTATCCCCCGCCAATAACGCAGCGCCGAACTCCAGGTCATTCCCAGGTACAGCACGGCGCTCAATGGCAGGAGCAGTGCCCATAACCGTGACATGCGGTAATAGCGCAATACAGGTAAATAGCTCAGCGTCATGGCCGCCCAGGCAACCAGCCCCAGCGGCCATGCCTGCGCCGAGCCCAGCAGGACGAAAGGTATCCCATAGGCAAGCGCGAACACGGCTGAAACCACCATCAGCAACAGCGCGGAGTAGCCAAGCTGGGTGAAAGCCGAGCGCGCCACCATGTCGTGGATGGAGCCCAGGCTGCCGTAGGGTCGCAAGCTCACTACATCACGGCTCAAACCCAGCCAGGTGTCGTAACCGGCATTTTTGATCTGGCGTGCCAGCGTACAGTCGTCGATCAATGCATCGCGCAGGCTGGCAAAGGCGCCGACATGCCGCAGCGCCTGTGTATCGGCCAGCACGCAACCGCCTGCTGCAGCGGCGACAAGGCGGCTGCGCGAATTCGACAAAGAAAATGGGTACAGCAATTTGAAGTAGTACACGAATACCGGAAGCAGCAATCGATCCCAGAAACTGGTGCGGCGCAGATCGGCCATCAGCGACACAAACTGCAGACCCTCGCGCTGCTTGTGCGCCAGCAGGGTGCCGAGCAAACCGGGCTGCAATTGGATGTCGGCATCGAGCAGCAACGTCAGGGCCGTATTCACGTGGGCCAGGCCCTGCTCCAAGGCCCATAGCTTGCCAGCCCAGCCATCCGGCAACGGTGCGCCGCTGATGATGCGCGTATGGGGGTAACTGGCGGCAATCCGGACGGTGGCATCGCTGGATTGATCGTCGATCACCACGACTTGCAGGCCCTGCAAGGCAGCCAGGGTGGCACCTATCACGTCGGCTTCGTTGCGTGCCGGAATAAGTACGGTGATCTCGCCAAGATCCGCTGCAGACGCAGCGCGCGGATCGGCCTCCAGGTGCTCGCGCGTGCCCCATGGCCGCCAAGGCACCAGCAGCAAGCCAACCCACATCAGCGCCGGAATCGACGCGGCCACCCAACCCGCAGCGCCCAGCTCAGCGAACATCCGGGTCAGTGGCTGGCATCTGGACCCGAATGGCTGTTACGGCGCTGAATCGAACTGATCGGAATATGCACGGCAGTAGCGGCCACCCGATCGCCATACAGTACGGGCAGATCCGGAGCCATCGCGCCCTCGGTGCGGGGGCCAAACAGGGCCACGCGAAGGGCTTTCAGCGGATGCGCGAAAGTGTCGTTCACCGCCGTACCTTCGAAGCCGCAGTGCGCCATGCAGTTATCGCACTTTGGATTGATGCCGACGCCGTACTTTTCCCACTCGGTCTCTTCCATCAGGGCCTTGTAGGTCGGCGCATAACCTTCATCGACCAACAGGTAGCAAGGCTTCTGCCAACCAAAAATGTTGTAGGTCGGGTTGGCCCATGGGGTGCACTGATACGCCTCGTTGCCGGCAATGAAATCGAGGAACAACGACGACTGGTTGAACACCCACTTGCTCTTGCGCTCCTTGCCAAGCCTGAACACGTCCCGGAACAGCTGCTTGCTCTGGCTGCGGCCAAGGAACACATCCTGGCGTGGCGCGTGCTGGTAGCTGTAACCGGGCGACACCGTGATGCCTTCGACGCCTAGACTCATCGCGTAGTCGAAGAACTCGGCGACTTCCGCGGGTGGCTCCTGATTGAACAAGGTGCAGTTGACCGTCACGCGATAACCACGCGAAAGCGCCAGCTTTATAGCGGTGATGGCTTTCTCGAAGATGCCATCCATGCACACCGATGCGTCATGGCGCTTTTCCAGGCCGTCCAGGTGGATTGACCAGGTGAAATACGGCGAGGGCTGGTATTCGTCGATGTGCTTGGGCAACAGGATGGCGTTGGTGCACAGGTAGACGAATTTCTTGCGCGCAATGAGACCTTGCACGATCTGCGGCAGCTCCTTATGGATCAACGGCTCGCCGCCGGGGATGGAAACCACCGGCGCACCGCACTCGTCCACCGCGTGCAGGGCGTCCTCGACGCTCATGCGCTTGTGCAGGATTTCCTTCGGGTGGTCGATCTTGCCGCAACCGGCACACGCCAAATTGCACTGGAACAGTGGCTCCAGCATCATCGCCAACGGATAGCGCTTCTGGCCGCTGAGCTTCTTGCCGAGAATGTAGCGCGCGATCGTGGTCTGTTGGATAAGTGGAATGCCCAATGGACCCTCCGGAATATCAGTAAGCCCAGAGCAAACGAGTCTTCATGCAAACCGCTTGGTAGCACTCGCTCGGTGGGCGTAGAACAACACTGCGTGATTGAGAATATAAGCCATTTGCTTCGCCTCAGCTATTTTCACGCTGAGTTGACAGGTTGCGGCGCGAATACCTGCGAGTGCTCGCGGCGCAAGCGCTCCCACTCGATCTTGAACCAGGGCGTGAAGGTTTCCGGCCGCGCCGCTATTTCAGCGTCGAGCGCATTCGGCGAAATATAGCGCAACGCCGAAATCTCGTTGAGATTGACCGTGGGCAGTGCGGTGCTGCGCCCAGCATAAACCCAGCACAATTCATGCTCGGCACCCTCGGCGTCGAACTGCGCCTGGTACTCGAATTTGAACAGGAATTGCAGCGGGCATTGCAAGCCCAGTTCTTCGTCCAGGCGCCGGTGAATCGCCTGGTCCAGGGTTTCGCCGCGACGTGGATGGCTGCAGCAGGTATTGGACCAGTAACCCGGCCACAAACGCTTGCCCGGCGCGCGTTGCTGCAACAGCAACTCGCCCTGCGGATTGAACACAAACAGCGAAAAGGCCCGATGCAACACGCCCTGCCCCAGGTGGGCCGAGGCCTTGTCGAGATAACCAATCTCACGGTCATGTTCATCAACCAGGATCAATGGCTCGTCATCGAAAGAAACCACATCCTTGGAATCGCGCCATTCCTGCTGACTCAGTTCATGGTTATCCAATGTCAACCTCCATAGCCTGATAGCCGGCATCACGCATGGCGACCATCACCTTGTCGCGATTTTGCGGACACAATGCAATGATCGAACCGCCGCCGCCACCACCGGTGAGCTTGGCGCCGAGCGCGCCGTGTTCGCGGGCGATCTGCACCAGCTCTTCCAATTCCCGGCTTGACACGCGTAAGGCGTTTAGCAGGCCATGCGAGATATTCATCAGATCGCCCAGCCGCTCCAGATCATGCTGCTGCATGGCTTCCACGCCCTGCAGCGTGAGCTGGTCGATCTGCTGGAAGATGCCCTCGTAAAGTGCCGGGCTACGCTGCCAGGCGCTGCGTACGTTGCCGACGGTTTTCGCGGTGAGGCTTTCCTTACCGCTGATACCGATCACCAGTGGAATCGGCTTGGGTATCAGCAATTCGCGAATGGTCGGCGCTGCTTCCGGTTGCTGGCAGCGCTTGTAGAGAACGAGCTTGCCGTAGGTCGCTACCGTATTGTCCACACCGGACGGCGCGCCGTGCGCCACCTCTTCACAGCGATAAGCCAACGCGTTGACCTGCGTGTCACTCAGGCCCAGCTGAAAATGCTGGTCGAGCGCGCGGATCACCGCTACTGCCATCGCCGCCGAACCACCCAGGCCCATCGCCCTGGGCACGTTGGGGAACGCTTCAATGCGAATGGAACGCTCGGTCAACCCCAAGGTATCGAAAATGATGCCGAGCGAGCGCTGGAACGAGTCGCGATGCGCCGGATCACGGTGCAGCCGATACTCCACGCCCCAGCGCGGGATGAGCATGTCGACCCTGCCAGAAGCAGTGTCCTGCACGGTAGCGCGTATGGCCAGGGGTACCGGCGCTGCAATCGCGTGGCTGCCGTAGACAACCGCATGTTCTCCCAGCAGGATGATCTTGCCGTGGCCACAAGCGCGCAGATCGGGCGCCAGCTGCTCGGACAGCTTCGGATCGACCGCCGCGCCGCGCGCCTCCTTGCGTACCTGCAGCACGATTTCCTGGGCTTTCCATATCTTGATTTCACCGCTCTCCACCAGCCGCTCGACCACGGTGTCAAAAATTTCCGCGGTGGCACCAGCCGTGATGGCGACACTGCGTGCATGCAGCGTCATGTGGCCCTGCTGGATGCCGTCGGTGACCAGGGCGCGCAGCGCCGAGAAGTTCTGCGCCAGACCTACCGCGCCCATGATCCGCGCCAATTCGCAAGCCGATTTCACTCCAAGCAGGCGCAGATCCAGCGCCACCGTAGCGTTGGATTGCAGCGACCCACCGACGATGCCCACTTTCATCGGCATCTCCAACTCGCCCACCAGTTCACCCTGCTCGCCTTTGTACCAACGCGTCAGTGAGGTGTAGCGGCCGCCACGTGCGGCGTAGGCATGCGCGGCAGCCTCGATCGCGCGCCAGTCGTTGCCGGTGGCCAATGCGACTGCATCGACACCGTTCATGATGCCCTTGTTGTGCGTGGCGGCACGATAGGGATCGATGCTTGCGAATTCATTCGCAAGCACAACGCCGTCGCGTACTTCCTCGCCGGCATGGCCCTTGGTGGTGAGATCTTCGATCGGAATGACACAGCGCGCGCGTATCATTGCGCGATCGGCGAGATTGGACAGGATGCGCAGAAACACGCGACCGCCGGTCATCGATTCCACCAGCGAAGCGACTCCTTCGCACATGGTGTTGACCAGGTTGGCACCCATCGCATCGCGCGTATCGACCAGCAGGTGGACCACCAGCATGTCGCTACCTTCGGCACGTGCATGCAGGTGCACTTCGACATCCTGTGCACCACCGCCGCGCGCCACCATCTGCGGATGCAGGCTGTTGGCGAGATTGAGCAATTCGTCCTTGCGTTGCAGCAAGACAGCTTTGGCTTGCGCTGGGTGTGGCACGTCCACTACCTGGACCTGACCGATCAGCACCGGCTCGGTACTCTCCACCTCGAAGCCACCCGCGCCACGCACTACCTTGGCGGCAGAGGACAACGCGGCCACGATCGAAGGTTCTTCGACCACCAGCGGAACGATGTAGTCGCGTCCGTTGACCAGGAAATTCAAACCGAGCCCGACCGGCAAGCCCATCACGCCGACGACGTTCTCGATCATCTTGTCGGCTTTATGGACCTTCAACGTGTGCTCGCCGGAAACCAGCGCCTGGTAGTCCTCGGTGGACAACCAGCCACGCTCGTGAATGATCCTTACGCGATCGGATACCGACAGTTTGTAGAAGGCCGGGAACCGCGACCGCTCTGCACTTGATTGTTCAACGCTCATATCGTGGCTCCTCAGCTGGTTTGTCCGCCGTACAGGCGCCCATTACCTACAGCTTGCCAACAACCGCGCTCAACTTTCCTTGCCTTCGCACATGCCAAACCCTTGGTTTGGCGAACAGCATCAAGTGGCGAACTTGACGCAATAAGCTCCCTGAGGATCAACCGCCAAGGGCACGCAATGCAAGCCCTCGGCGAGGATACTTCGCTCGATCCGTGCCAGACGAGCCGAATCCTGGGCGAAGACCGCCCCGAAGTCACCCCCAGCCCCACACGGCTTGTAACTGACACCGTTCTGCGCTGCCAGCTGCGCCAGCCGCTTTTGCGCGGCAGAGAAAATTTCCAGGCCACACGCGATGCCGAAGTTTTCCAGGGCGGTCGCATAGGCCGCCACCATAGCCACAAAATCTGCGCCGCGACCTTCCTGCCACAGCTCTGCCCCAGCTTCGGCCAGTTCGCCGAGATTCTGCATATGCGCCGCGTATTCAGCGTGATGGCCGAGGCGCCAGTGCGCCAGACGACGCAAAAAATCTGCCGTCGACACAGACTGCCCGGACCAGACGAACAAGCAATGCACGTCGGCCATCGGCCAGTCCAGAAGCGTGAAGGAAGGCTGTGGCTCCGACCCAGTCAACCGATAGTTGATCAGACCGCCCGCAACGCTGGTGGCCAGATCGACACCACTACCGCGCCCGTCTTGCCACGAGGAGTGCATGCGGAACAAGCAGTGCAGCCACTGTAGGCGATCGGCAACCACCTCCGCGTGACCGGCGAATACCGCCAGTGCCGATGCCAGCGCTACCGTCAATGCGGCGCTGGAACCCAGCCCAAGCTTGGCCAGACCTGAGCCATTCGTTTCAAAAAAGCCCGCGGTGTCCAGATCCATGCAAAACCCGTCGCCCCGCGACGGCGCCATGCCCTCAAGCGCCAAGGCACGCCATACGTGGTCAACCAATTGCAGTTTGGCCGCGTCCGCCTCGGCCCACTGCCACCGCGGCCTGCCATCGACGTCGATGGGCATTCGCGCATTGAACACGCCAAGATCTGGCGCGTTGACCACGCAAACGCCGTCGGTACGCGCGGTAATGCGCACTGTGGCGCGGCGATCCACCGCGACCGCCAGCGCTGGCGCGCCTTCCAGCACGGCATATTCGCCCAGTAGTACGAGCTTGCCGGGAGCGCTGGCCATGAGCTCCATCATGCGGTCAGCTTTTCGGTGGAGATGCTACGGACACCAGCGCCGAGCCCGGAATCGAGCACATCGAGCACCCCGGGAACCCCCTTTAGGGCGGCTTTCACTTGCTCGATCTCCTGCGCTGCGCACACCGCCTTCAATTGCGGCCCCGCGTCGACCGTAAAGAACACTGGGACACCCTCTCGACGCAGTGCGCGCACACGATGCATGCACTCTACCGTAGCGCCGTTCCAGTACAGCAACCCCGGTTTGGCTGCCAGCGCCAGTGCATGCATCTTCAGGCAACTGTGCTCGGAAACGAGCGCAAGGGCATCGAAATCGCGCGCCAGGACGGCATTGCGGGCCATCGTCAGGTCAGCTTCCTGGGTAGCAATCCAGGCGTCCTGAAACGGCGAACTTTGCGCGGTGCGGCGCATGCCTTCGCTGGAACCAGTTTCCTTGGCAACTGTAGAGGTAATCGCCACCGCCACCCGCAAGGGCCAATCCGCCGCCGGCAATAGCGGGCGGGCCACGGAATCGGTGCCGTCGGTCCGTTCACCGCGCGCCCATTCGACATAGCCGCCGAACACGGAACGCGCCGCCGAACCCGAACAACGACGCGCCAACAACGACAGCTCCGTCTCATTCAGGTCCAGGCCCAGTGCTTGCGCACCAGCGCATACCAGCGCCGCGAAACCGGAAGCTGAGGAAGCCAGACCAGCCGCCGTGGGGAAATTGTTGCGGCTGTCGACCACCGCGCCCCAATCGACCCCTGCGCGCTGGCGCAGCAGGTCGAGGCAGGCGACCACCCGCTTCATCTCGCCATCGTCGCTGCGGCCATTGAGGCTGACCTGATCCCGCGTCGAGCCCGGTGCGAAGCGCACTTCGGTGCGTGTCCACAAACTGTCCAGCGTGATGGACAGGGAACCGACGACCGGCAAATTCAGCACCGCGTCGCGCTTACCCCAGTATTTGACCAGCGCGATATTGGGCTGGGCTTGCGCTGCAGCCTGGAAGTCGCCCACCACTGCCCCACGAGGTCCGTGATTCATGGGCGTAGCTGCTGTAAGAGTCGCTGACATGCGCTGTGCCGATCAAGCATTACCCGCTCAACGTGGGCTCTCCTCTGGCAACGTGGCAACCATTCGACTACACAATGCCCCAGGTGTGCGTTCACTTGGCTCACTGGTCGACTTTAAGGCAAAATTTTCGGCTATACCATACGTATGACGACAGGCACCGTTATGGCGGCTATCCATTGGCTAGGCACCGGACTGACGGCAGCCGCTGCCGGCTACGCCTGTGCGGCACTGGGCGCCGTGCTGAAAAGCCTGCGCGCGCCGTCTCCGTGCAGCGACAATCACCAACTGCCTGGGGTGAGCGTACTCAAACCGTTGCACGGGGCCGAGTCGCGGCTATACGAAAACTTGCGCAGCTTCTGCTTGCAGACGCATCCCGATTATCAGCTTGTCTTTGGTGTGCGCGAAGCAGAGGACCCGGCCATCGCTGCGGTTCAGCGGCTATGCACGGAATTTCCGCGGCTCGCGATCACCGTGGTGATCGATCCGCGCATCCATGGCAGCAATCCGAAGGTAAGCAATCTCATCAACATGCTGCCGCATGCCAGCCACGACTGGCTGGTACTCGCCGATAGCGATATCAGCGTGTCGACGGATTATCTGGCGCGCGTGACGTCCCTCCTGGCAGATCCTGGCGTAGGCATCGTCACCTGCCTCTACCACGGTATTGCTCAGCAGAACTTCTGGTCGAGGCTGGGTCGTCTATTCATCGACGACTGGTTCGCCCCTTCAGTCAGGCTGACGCACGCGTTCGGCTCGACGAATTTCGCCTTCGGCTCGACCATCGCACTACGACGCGAGACGTTGCTGACTATCGGAGGCTTTGAGGTACTGCGCGACACGCTGGCGGATGACTTCCGGCTGGGGGAATTGACCCGTCAGGCCCACTTGCGCACGGTGCTTTCGGATCTGGTGGTAGGCACGCAAATCAGCGAAACCCGCCTATCGACGCTGTGGACGCACGAGTTGCGCTGGCTGCGCACGATACGCGCGATCGCCCCGTTGGGCTTTGCCATGACCTTTGTCTGCTTTACGTCGCCGATGCTTTTGCTGGGACTGGCGCTGGCGCCCGGCGTGTCGACCGCGGGATTGGCCTTGCTGGGTGGTTGCGCCAGGATTTTGCTGAATATTGCGCAACGACGATCCCGTCCTGACGCCTCACCGTGGTATGAGATTCTGCTGATTCCGCTACGCGATGGTTTATCGTTGCTTGAGTGGGCTGTAGCCCTGACCGGTTGGCGCGTAAGATGGCATGGTCAGGTGTTGCATGCGCGAGACGACGGTCCCGCGCCGTCTTCACGAGTGACGCGTTAGATTGGGTGTCGATCCGTGTTTTCCGCAGGAGCTGCAAGTCCTATGAAAACGCTTTTTCTGCAAGCCCCTTCCTTCGACGGTTTTGATGGCGGCGCCGGTTCGCGCTATCAGGCCAAACGCGAGATCAAGAGTTTCTGGTATCCCACCTGGCTGGCGCAGCCAGCAGCGCTGGTGCCCGATTCGCGCGTACTGGATGCGCCCGCGGACGAACTCTCGGTTGAAGAAAGCCTGCGCATCGCCGAGGACTATGCGCTGGTGATCATCCACACCAGTACGCCGTCCTTCCCTACCGATGCGAAATTTGCCGAGCTGCTGAAGGCCCGCAAACCCGACGTCCTGGTCGGTATGGTCGGTGCCAAGGTGGCGGTAAATCCAACCGAATCGCTGACCGCTTCGGCAGCGATCGATTTCGTCGCCCGCGAAGAATTCGACTACACCTGCAAGGAAGTCGCCGAAGGACGCCCGCTCAAGGACATCAACGGCCTGAGCTACCGACTTGCCGACGGCAGCGTGCAGCACAACCCGTCGCGCGCGATGATCGAGAACATGGACGACCTACCCTTCGTGTCGCCGATCTACCAGCGCGATTTGAAAATCGATAATTACTTCATCGGTTATCTCAAGCATCCCTACGTGTCGATCTACACCGGGCGCGGCTGCCGTTCCAAATGCACGTTCTGCCTGTGGCCGCAGACTGTCGGCGGTCATCGCTATCGCGTGCGCTCGGCCGCCAACGTGATTGCCGAAGTGAAGTGGATCAAGGAGAACATGCCCGAGGTCAAGGAAGTCATGTTCGACGACGACACCTTCACCGACAGCTCCAACATGGAGCGCGTGTTCGAAATCGCCCGTGGTCTGAACGAGCTTGGCATGACCTGGTCCTGCAATGCCAAGGCGAACGTGCCATACGAAGCGCTCAAGATCATGAAGGACAACGGCCTGCGCCTGCTGCTGGTGGGCTACGAGTCAGGCGACGACCAGATCCTGCACAACATCAAGAAGGGACTGCGCACCGATATCGCGCGTCGCTTCACCGAGGACTGCCGCAAGCTTGGCATCACCGTCCATGGCACCTTCATCCTGGGGCTGCCGGGCGAGACCAAGGAAACGATCGAAAAGACGATTCGTTTTGCCAAGGAAATCAATCCGCACACGATCCAGGTGTCGCTCGCCGCGCCCTATCCCGGCACCGCGCTGTACAAGCAGGCGGTTGAAAACGGCTGGTTGCAGGAAAACGAGGCCGTCCATCTCGTCAACGACAAAGGCGTGCAGCTCGCGTTGATCAGTTACCCGCACCTGTCCAAGGAAGACATCTACCACGGTGTCGAGAAGTTCTACAAAAGTTTCTATTTCCGGCCGTCGAAGATCTGGGAGATCGTCAAGGAAATGCTGGCAAGTTGGGACATGATGAAGCGACGCCTACGCGAGGGTGTGGAATTCTTCCACTTCCTGCGCGCGCACGAGAGCTGAGAGTCTGCTTATGGTCTCGCCATCCGGCCTGTCGTTCGTGCTGCGGGTCTAGACGACCGTGCAGACCCGGCATGTCACGACGATCCGTCCGCGTTTGATCGTCACCGCGGATGACTACGGGCTGCACGAAGCCGTCAACGAAGCTGTCGAGCGCGGCTGTCGGGAGGGTGTGCTGCGCGCGGCGAGCCTGATGGTCGCCGCGCCTGCCGTGGTCGATGCCGTCGAACGTGCCCGCCGACTCCCCGGCCTGGCCGTCGGGCTGCATCTGGTGTTGGCCGACGGCCGGGCGATCCTGCCGCCGGCGCGCATTCCCGATCTGGTCGACGCCCATGGCCGCTTCAGCGATGCCATGGTGCGCAATGGTTTCCGGTTCTTTTTCCTGCCGCGCGTACGGCGTCAGCTGGCCGCCGAGATACGGGCCCAGTTCGAGGCGTTTGCTGCCACCGGCCTGCCGCTTGACCATGTCAATGCGCACAAGCACTTCCACCTGCATCCCAGCATTTTTTCGCTGGTGCTTTCCATCGGCAAGGAATTTGGTCTGCGCGCGGTGCGGCTGCCCGCCGAACCTGGCATGGGGCCATGGCTGCAACCCTGGCTGGCACTGATGCGCCGGCGCATGGATAAAGCCGGCATCGTCTACAACGATCACGTCTTCGGCATCCAGCATAGCGGCAGCATGGATGAAGCCGCGTTGCTCGACATTTTACGCAATCTGCCGGGCGGTCTTTCGGAGTTGTATCTGCACCCGGCTACGCGCGGCGGACTGGTTGCCAGCATGGGCGAATACCGGCACGCCGACGAACTGGCCGCCTTGCTATCGCCCCGCGTGCGCGAAACGATCGCCGAACGCTACCTGCTTTGCCGTGGCTTCGCCGATCCTGCGGCAGCACCCTTATGAACCTGAAACGGATGAGTTACCTCGCCGGGTTGCTGGGTCTGGCCGCCGCCATCGCGCTGGTGGTGCATGAGGGCTGGTCGACCATTTGCAGCGCGATCGATCACGCCGGTTGGGCATTGCTGTGGCTGCTGCCCTTCCATACGTTGCCGTTGCTGCTCGATGTGGTCGGCTGGCGCACGCTGCTGGCGCCGCGTGATCCGCAGCGACAAGCCACTATCCCTGCGCTGTTCTGGATCGCGGCGATACGCGAGGCGTGCAACCGTCTGCTGCCGGTGGCCAACATCGGCGGAGAGATCGTGGGGATCCGACTGGTCAAGTGGCGCGGAATTAACGGCGCTGCTGCCGCCGCCAGCGTGATCATCGAAGTCCTGCTGACCCTGGTCAATCAATATCTCTTCACCGCACTGGGCATCGTGCTGCTGGTCGAGCTGACGCAGGACATCGGCACCTTCAGCTCGGTGATCACCGCACTGGTCGCCAGCCTGCCCCTGCCCATATTCCTGATCGTGCTGCTGCGCCACGGCAAGGTGTTCTCGCGGCTGGAATCTTTCGCAGAAAAGTTACTCGGCGGCCGCTCACGGCTGACCGAACTGATCGACGGCTCCAGACTGGATCTGGAGATCCGTGCGCTCTACGCCCAGCCATTGCGGCTGATCGTCGCCTGCGCCTGGCAGTTCCTTGGTTTCCTGGCAGGCAGCTTCGAAAGCTGGCTGGCGCTGCGGTTACTGGGCTATCCGATCGGAGTGGAGGGCGCCATCGCGATCGAGGCCGTCACTCAGGCGCTGCGTCACCTCATCTTCGTGGTACCGGCCGGGCTGGGTGTGCAGGAAGGTGGACTGGTCCTGTTCGGCAGCATGATCGGCCTGCCAGCCGAAGTCTGTGTCGCGCTATCGTTGATCAAGCGCATGCGTGAAGTGGCGTTCGGCATACCCGCCCTGATTTCCTGGCAATGGGCCGAAGCCCGCAGACTGCCCACGGGATGGCGAAACGGTGCGCCTTCCGGGCTGTCCAATACTCACGACGTATGACGCGATGCTTTGAAGAAACGAGGATTGCGATGTCAAACGACGACGCCGTAGTTGCCGCCGACTACTCCATGCGCAACTGGCTGGGCGCCGATCCCGGCCGCATCAAGATCGGCTCAGACGCACACAAGCGGCTGTTCTGTCGCATGCTGCTGGATACCCACAACCCCTACAAGCCGGCGGTCCTGGTATGGCCCAGGCTCGATCCTGACGCTTTGCAGCGCATCACCTCGCTGCCGATCTGGGATATCGCCGTGCAAACCGAAGGGCGCGCCATGCTGCGCGTCGAAACCTATGCCAACACGATAACCGCCGATCCACTGCTGCGCGAAGCGCTCATCATGGACGGTGGTGAAGAAGCACGGCACAAGGTCGTGCTCAGCAAGCTGGTGGAAGCCTACGGGATCGCGCTTGAGCCAGAGCCGTCCTACGAAGTGCCCAAGGATCCTGAATGGGGCTGGATGGTCACCGGCTACAGCGAATGCATCGATAGCTTCTTTGCCTTCGGCCTGTTCGAATCAGCCAAACGCACCGGCTATTTTCCAGCGGAACTGGTGGAAACCTTCGAGCCGGTCATCCAGGAAGAGGCACGCCATATCCTGTTTTTCGCGAACTGGACGGCGTGGTATCGCCGGCAATTGGCCTGGTGGCAGCGGCCGCTGTTCTTGTTCAAGGTTCTGCGGGTATGGGGCTTTCTGATCTGGGAGCGCATCGGTATCGCCAAAGGCCTGGATGGCAATGGCGAGATGCAGGATGCGAATTTCGCCATCACCGGCCATCAGCAGATCGGGCTGGATCTCAAACTTGGCGAACTGCTGGACATGTGCCTCGCCGAAGACCGGCGCCGCATGAGCGGATACGACCCACGCCTGCTGCGCCCCACGTTCGTGCCGCGAATGGCCCGCCTGGCACGGAGATTCGTACGCTAGACGTTGTGCCGGCCGCTTACGACTGCTGCCTGAACCATTGCACGGCATCCTCCAGCGCCAGCCGCGCGGCACGTGGCGCATAGCCCAGTTCGCGCTCGGCCTTGGCGCTGGAAAAGAACATGCGCTTTTTCGACATGCGAACTTCCTCGACCGTCGCTATCGGGTTCGTACCGGTCAATCGGGCCCAAGCCTCGGCCGCGTACGCCACCGGCATGACGGCCGCATGCGGCAAGCGCCATTTCGGCGGCGATCGTCCGGTAATGTCGGCGATTGAGATCAATACATCGTGCAGGCTGAGGTCGAAGCCACCGAGGATATAGCGCTCGCCGACCCGGCCATGCTGGAACGCCAGCCAATGCCCTTGCGCCACATCATCCACGTGCACGATGTTGAGCCCGGTATCGACATACGCTGGCAGGCGGCCGGCGATGGCATCGCGCACGATCCGTCCGGTGGGCGTGGGCTTGATGTCCCGCGGCCCGAGCGGCGTCGACGGGTTGACCACCACGATCGGCAGGCCCTCGGCAGCAAATGTTCTGGCCACTTCTTCGGCGAGGAACTTCGAACGCTTGTAGTGTCCGATCATGTCGCTCAGCGCCACCGCCGTGTGCTCGTCGCCAGGGCTACCGTCTTTGGGAATGCCGAGGGTGGCTACGCTGCTGGTATAAATAATGCGCGGTACGCCAACGTGTCTGGCGGCTTCGAGAATGGCCCGCGTGCCTTCGACATTGGTGCGATAAAGTTCCTCAGGCGCTGGCGCCCACAACCGGTAATCGGCTGCCACGTGGAACAATGCCTCGCAGTCGTCGCACGCCCTCAGCAACGAAGCTGCCTCGGTGAGATCACCTTCGATCACTTCAACATCGAGACCCTGCAAGTTACGCCGATCCGATGTCGCGCGCACCAACACGCGAACACGATGGCCCTCTCGCAATAGACGACGAGCCACCGCCGAGCCGACAAAGCCGGTGGCACCGGTAACCAGCGCTTTCACGACGACTTCACTTGATCGACAGTCCCTGAACCAATAGTCCCCGACTCGTCTGTCAGCACTGGCCATATATTCGAATAGGCCGTCATAATGCGATTATGTATTAGACAGCCATACATGCAATGATGAACGAAGTTATCGTCGCCACTGAAGCACGGCAACCACGCTCGTTATCACCTGCCAGCTTCGTGTCCATCCACGCAGCACTGCGCACACCCGGCACGCCTTCTGCGTGCAAATGCTCTCCATTCGCACTTCTTCGGTATGAGATCAACTGGCAGGCCGAGGCACGCCCATGACCGGACTTCATCACGCCTTTGCGACACCGCAAAACGATGCGTTTGCCTATCAGGACGCCATCCTGCCGAAGGTGTCCAGGACATTCGCATTGACCATTCCGCAGTTGCCTCCGGCGCTGCGCATTGCGGTAACCAATGCATACCTCCTGTGCCGCGTGGCCGACACGATCGAGGACGAACCCACGCTGTCGGCCGAAGACAAGCGCCAACACGAGGATGCGTTCGTCGATGCGGTGACCGGCCGCATCGATCCAAAACGCTTCTCGGCGGAGTTGGGCCCCCTGCTGTCGGCGCAGACGCTGGAAGCCGAGCACGATCTGGTGCACGGACTTCCACTGGTGCTGCAGGTAACCCGGAGCCTGAAGCCGGTGCAACAGGCCGCCATCGTGAACTGCCTGAAGGTGATGACCCACGGCATGTGGAATTTTCAGCGCAACGTTGGCTTGCAAGGACTGGACACGTTGTGCGACATGGATCGCTATTGCTACTGCGTCGCCGGTGTCGTGGGCGAAATGCTGACCGAGCTATTCATCGATTTCGAACCGGCGCTGGCCGCGCGCCGAAATACCATGATGCGGCTGGCGGTTTCCTTCGGTCAGGGCCTGCAGATGACCAACATCCTCAAGGACCAGTGGGAGGACCGTAATCACGGTGCCTGCTGGCTGCCGCAGGATGTATTCGCCAAGCGTGGCGTAAGCCTGGCCGAGCTGCATGCTGGCCAGCAAGACACCGATTACGCCGCGGCGTTGACCGAGCTCATCGGCGTTGCACATATGCATCTGCGGCGTGCGCTGGAATACACGCTGATCATTCCAGCCAGGCATGCTGGAGTACGCCGTTTCTGTCTGTGGTCCGTGGGCCTGGCCGTACTCACGCTACGCAACCTGCACGACAATCTCGACTTTTCATCCGGCACCCAGATCAAGGTCTCGCACAACGCGGTAGCCGGCACCATCGTACTCACCAAATTAGCTAGCAAATACAATTCGAGCTTGCGCTGGATGTTTACGATGGCCGCGCGCCAGCTGCCGCTGACGCCACTGGCAGCCCCCTGGAGCGAGCCGGCGAACTCCGGCCTGGTCTGGCCCAAAAGCGGCATTCCTTATTTCACCGAAGCCGACCGCTATGAGCATGAGGACGTCAAAGACGCCCAGCAACGATGAAACCCGCTTCCCCCACCGCTTCTTCGGCTGCCCACGTCGGCTTCTTTGAAGAAACCGAAACGGCGGGGCTGGATCAGGCCATCGAACGCGCGCGCGCAGCTTTGCTGGCGCGACAACACGAAGATGGGCACTGGTGCTTCGAGTTGGAATCGGATGGCACGATCACCGCCGAATACATCCTGATGATGCATTACATGGATGAAATCGACGACGTGCTGCAAGGGAAAATGGCGCGTTATCTGCGCGCCACCCAGGCAACGGACAGCCATGGCGGCTGGTCGCAATATCACGCTGGCGCGATCGACCTGTCGTGCACAGTAAAAGCCTACTACGCCCTCAAGGCCGCCGGCGACGATCCCGCCGCGGAACACATGCGCCGCGCACGCGAGGCAGTGCTGGCGCTAGGCGGCGCTGCGAAGTGCAACGTGTTCACCCGGATCCTGCTCGCCTTGTTCGGGCAGGTACCCTGGCGCGCCGTGCCTTATGTGCCGGTCGAGATCATGCTGTTTCCGCGCTGGGCGCCGTTCCATATCGACAAGATCTCCTACTGGGCGCGCACGACCGTCGTACCGCTGACCATTTTATGTTCGCTGAAAGCCAAGGCGGCCAACCCGCATCAGGTTGGCGTGCGCGAACTCTTCGTTACACCACCGGAACAGGAGCGCAACTATTTCCTCCGTGGTGGGGTGCTGAATCGCGCGTTCCTGGCGCTCGACAAAGTCGGCCGTGCACTCGACCCATGGATCCCGAAGTCTCTGCGACAACGCGCAATTCGCAAGGCCGAGACATGGTTCCTGCCGCGCATGAACGGCGAGGACGGCATCGGTGCCATTTTCCCGCCGATGGTCAACTGCTACGAAGCGGTGGCCTTGCTTGGCTACCCCAAAGATCATCCGGCGCGACAAACCTGTTTGCGCTCACTGCAGAAGCTGGTCGTCCATCGCGCCGATGGTTCAGCCTATTGCCAGCCCTGCGTTTCGCCGATATGGGACACCGGCTGGTGCGCCTTCGCCCTGATGCACACGAGCCATGACGCAGCGACGCAAACCGCCATCGCCCGCGCCTGTGATTGGCTGACCGACAAACAGGAACTGGAACACAAAGGCGACTGGGTGGCGCGCGCGCCTGACGCGGCTCCCGGCGGCTGGGCCTTCCAGTATGCCAATGCGTTTTATCCGGATATCGACGACACGGCCGTGATCGCCGCCTTGCTGCATTTACAGGACCGTCGTCGTGAGGAACCCGGCCGCCATCGCATCAACACCGACCGTGCGGCCGACTGGATGATCGCGTTGCAATCGAAAAACGGTGGCTTCGCCGCTTTCGATGCCAACAACACCCATTACTACCTCAACGCCATTCCGTTCGCCGATCACGGTGCATTGCTGGACCCGCCGACCGAGGACGTTTCCGGTCGCGTGCTGGCGTGCATGGGAGTACTCGCGCGCACGCAGGACCGCAACAGCATGCGCCGTTGCATCGACTATCTGCGCGCAACCCAATTAGCCGACGGCAGCTGGTGGGGGCGCTGGGGCAGCAACTACATTTACGGCACCTGGAGCGTGCTTGGCGGCCTCGCTTTGGCCGGCGAGGATGCGCAGCAACCGTATATCCGCAAGGCGATCGATTGGCTACGTTCGCGCCAGCACCCCGATGGCGGCTGGGGCGAGACCAACGACAGCTACATCGATCCGGCGTTGCGCGGCACCAACCAGAACATCAGCACGCCCCACGCCACCGCGTGGGCGGTGCTGGCCCAACTGGCGTTCGGCGAAGTGCATGCGGACTCGGTGCGCCGAGGGATTGCCTTCCTGCTCGCCGGCCAGCAAGCCGATGACTTGTGGTCGCATCCTTCGCACAACGCGCCCGGGTTTCCGCGCGTCTACTACCTCAAGTACCACGGCTACGCGGCGTATTTTCCGCTATGGGCGCTGGCTCGTTATCGACAACTGCTGCGGCAGGTCGACCATTGAGCGAAGCGACGCGCATCTACTCGGTAGGTATCGTTGTAGCGCTGGTGTGGGAAGCCAAAGCGTTGACGACAAACACTGTGCATACCGAACGCGTCACTCCACTGGCGAACGGTGCCGCTATGTGGCTCAGCGGCATGGGACCGGCTGCCGCGCAGATCGCAGCGCAAGCCCTCGTCGACAACGGAGCCACGGCGTTGGCGATATTTGGCGTCGCTGGCGCGCTTCAGGCCGGCTTGCGCAGCGGCACGCTGTTCTGCCCCCCTCAAGTCCTCGACGACAACGGCCACGACTACACGCCGGACCGCGCTTGGCGAAGCAACCTGCTGCAACTATTAGCGGCAGCGAAGCTATCCGTGCTGGAGACTGGAAACTTACTCAGCATGCCGGTGCCTTTGCTGACCACGGCAGCGAAGGCCGACGCGCATGGCCGCTATGCGGCAGTCGCCGTGGATATGGAAAGCGCCGCGGTCGCTGCGGTCGCCAGGGACCGCAAGCTGCCCTTCGTGACGCTGCGCGCGATCATCGATGAAGTGGATGACACGGTCCCCGCCGAGCTGCATGCAAGTGTCGACGCATGGGGCCGCCCACGACCGCTCCAGCTGATTGGCGCCTTGGGCCGGCGTCCATCGCTGCTGGCGCATCTACCGGGACTACACTCGCGCATGCAGTCGGCCACCCGCGCACTACAAGCAGCGGCCAGCGCAACGGGCCCCACGCTAGGTTGGCCTTCATGAGTCAAACGTTTTGCATCGTCGTCGCTTCAGCCATGCCTCAACGGAGACCATCACCATGTCCATGCGTCGTCGCTTCGGAACTCTCTTGTTCGCCGCGGCCTGTGCATTCGCCAGCCTGTCGGTATCAGCGCACGCCATCCTTGTCGACAGCACACCGAAGCCGAACGGCACGCTGCCCGCAGGCCACGTGACGCTGGTCTTCAAATACAACAGCAAGGTCGACGGGAAGCGTTCGCGTCTGACCCTGGTCAAACCTGACCACAGCGAAACGGTGCTGCCCATCGCTGCCAGCAGTCAGCTCAACGAATTGGACAGCAGCGTCGACCTCACAGCAGGCGCCTATGTCATCCGCTGGCAGGCGCTTGCGCTGGATGGCCACATCACCCGTGGCGATGTGCCTTTCACGGTAGTCGCCAAGCCCTGATAGGAACCCTCAAGCATACCTCCTGGCATGGCGTCCTTAAGTGGAATAACTGCGTACCCGATTCTAGCTGGAGCGACCCTTCGTGGCCCTTCTCATCGATATCTTCGGCTACCTCAGCATCATCCTGCATGGCCTGGTCATCGTCGCCCAGTCGATGACTCTGGGCGGCGTGATGTTCCTGGTTTTTCTGCTGCGTCCGTTCGCCGATGTTCTGTCACAGGGCAAGGAACTGGAGCGACGCGTGGCACGCCTGACCATCTTCAGCGCGCTCGGGCTCATCCTGGTTGAGCTCGCTGGCAACGCGTTGCAGATTTCAGTGTTGATGGCCACGCTGGAGCTGCCTTTCAGCAACGTGATGCAGGCTTCCTTTGCCATCGCCGGCATGGTCAGGATTGTCGGCGCGATGCTGCTGATTCCCTGCCTGAGCGCACGTTTTTCGACCTCACGCGCCGCCACGCTGCTTGCGTTGCTGCTGTGCGCGGTGGAACTGACGGCTGCCACATTTACTACCCACGCCTATGCGCGTTTGAGTGACAATACACCGCTGCTTTTGGTGGAAGGGCTGCACCAGTTCGGCGCGGCCCTATGGATCGGTGGCATACCATGCTTCATCCTGGTCATGGGGCGGCTGCACGATGCCGAGGGCTGGCGCCTGGTGGGCGCGCGCTTTTCGCGCATGTCGATGCTCGGTGTGGCCTGCATTGTGGTTTCCGGCGCCACCATGAGCGTGTTCTATATCGGCAGCCTGCAGGGCTTCTACGGAACCGCCTACGGCGTCATGGTGGGTGCCAAGATCGCGATGTTCCTTGCCTTGCTCGCGCTGGGCTTCAGCAACTTTCTGGTCACCGAACGGCTGCGCAAGAAACGGGACGCGCCGGTCATACGCCTGCGCCGTTTTGCCGAGATCGAGGTCGGTATCGGATTCACCATCTTTTTCGCCGCCGCTTCGTTGACGTCCGTACCGCCGGCTGTCGATCTCACCACCGACCGCGTCAGTCTGCACGAGATCGCCGTGCGCAATGCGCCAGCGTGGCCGCGATTCAGTTCACCCGACCATGACCAGCTGGCAGTTTCGCAATTGCAGGCTCAACTGAACAATGAAGCGGCGCACACCCACCGCGCCGCCGCTACTGCTATCGTGCCGGGCTCCGGCATCCTGCCACCGCGCAATGCGCAGGATATCGCCTGGTCGGAATACAACCACCATTGGGCCGGCATCTTTGTTCTGCTGATCGGCTTGCTGGCGCTGCTCAACCGCGCCGGGGTCGGATGGGCAAAACACTGGCCGCTGCTGTTTGTGGTCATGGCCGCCTTTCTGCTGGTGCGTTCGGACCCGGAAGTGTGGCCCTTGGGCAGCGAGGGATTCTGGGCAGCGTGGCGCGACGTGGAGGTCGCGCAGCATCGGTTCTTCGTGCTGCTGATCCTGTTGTTCGGCGTATTCGAGTGGGCCGTTCGGACGGGACGGCTGCGCAACCCAAACGCGGCCCTGGTGTTTCCGCTGCTGGTTTCCGTGGGCGGCGCGATGCTGCTGACGCACACCCATCAGATTTCCAACGTCAAGGATCAACTGCTGATCGAACTGACGCATACGCCGCTGGCGCTGTCCGGCGTGGCGGCGGGCTGGGCTCGCTGGCTGGAGCTGCGCTTACCCGGACGCGGCGGACGGATCGCCGGCGGGGTATGGCCGGTGTGCTTTTTGTTGGTCGGCATCATCCTGCTCTGGTATCGCGAGGCATGAAGATCAAAGCGATCTGCGCAATGATAAAGTTTTACCGCGGTTGCCTGACCTCACACTCCCGGACGTCTATCTCGGCTACCCCATGAACCTCATTTCCAAGGTTGCTACTTTCGACACTCGCATACCCGCCTATCTACATCGGCTGGAACGCGTCATGGATACTTATCTGCCATCGGCTGACACCGATCCCGATCGACTCCATCAGGCAATGCGCTACGCCTGCAGCGGTGGCAAACATCTGCGCGCGCTGCTGATCTATGCCTGCGGTGCAACCCTAGGCGTGGAGTCCGAGCGACTCGACCCGGCCGCCTGTGCCGTTGAATTCATTCACGCCTATTCACTGGTCCACGACGATCTGCCCGGCATGGACAACGACGACCTTCGACGCGGACACCCGACCGTGCACAAGGCGTACGACGAAGCGACCGCGATCCTCGTCGGCGACGCCCTGCAGACGCTTGCTTTCAACGTGCTTGCGAATGCCGGCCCGCTTGACGCGGAACAGAGAGTTCGAATGATCAGCTGCCTCACGCTCGCTGCCGGTTCGCTGGGCATGGCCGGTGGCCAGGCCGTGGACATGGCCTCGGAGAACAGCACGCTAAGCATCGAGCAGTTGGAATCGATGCATGGTCGCAAGACGGGGGCGCTCATTCGCGCCGCCTGCCAGCTTGCCGGCATCGCGGCCCAGGCGCCCAACTCCGTGAGGAACGCGCTCGATTCTTACGGAAAATTCCTTGGCCTGGCGTTCCAGGTACAGGACGACGTGCTGGATCAGATCGCCGACACTGCCACCTTGGGCAAGACCGCCGGCAAGGACCAGCTGCAGCATAAATCCACGTTCCCATCCCTGCTCGGCTTGGAACAGGCTCAGCATCGTGCCGCCGCTTTGTTCGACGAAGCACGTGCCGCTGCCCGTACCATTTCCGACGAACCTGGACCTTTGTTGTGGCTCACCGATCACATTCAGCAGCGTGATCACTGAGTGCTTGCGAAGACCGTACGACTCAATTTGGCCATGCCGAGTTCTGGATGACGCTGCAGAAATCGGTGCGGTGGAAATGCGGGGCCTTGAGCGCCAGCACATCGGCATTCACATTGCCGAACGTCGTGTCTGGTTTGTGTTTGTTGCCTTGGTAGAACGCCTCGATGATGCCCTGTTTGAATTGCGCCTCACGCGGATGAGCCTCCACAACCAGCTGACGATCACGATCGGACACTACCGAGAAGCCAAGTCCCAGCACGTCCATCTCCACACCTGCGGTGACCAACGCGACTTCGGCCTTCTTGTGTTGCGGAATGCCCGGTGTCGTATGCAGAGCGATAGCGTCCCATACGAGATCGACGGAGGCCTCGGCAATGCCGTGCCCACGCAGGAAATTCCGGGCGGCGTTGGCACTGTCGACTTCGAAGCGCTCAGTCGGCGTGCTGTACGGCGCCGCCAGACCCATGTCGTGGAACATCGCGCCGATGTAGAGCAATTCGGGATCGAAGACGAGCTCACTTTGCTTGCCGGTCAGTGCGCCAAACAAAAACACGCGGCGTGAGTGGTGGAAAAGCAGCGATGTTTCCGTGTCGCGAACCAGTTCGGTGGCTTCGCGTGCCAACTGGCTGTCGGGTATCTGGATACCTGCGATGGTGATGCTCATGTCGAATGCCTCTCATGGGTCAGTTGCTCAGCGCCGGGTTCCAGGCACTTCGCTTGGTGAGTCCATTGAAGTAGCCTTCGCCTATGGCAGATATACACCCGAAATAGCAATTTCTGCCATTTTGTCGCTAATTGGGACGTGGCGCGAACCACGGGCCAGAAAGACCCGAAGCGGAGGAGTCCATTGATTAAGACGATCATCCTACTCGCCTGCCCCGGCGTGCAGATGCTGGATGTCTCCGGACCGCTGGACGTCTTCGCCGAAGCCAACCGACAGATCGGTCGCACCGATTTCTATCGATTGCGCGTGATCGGCGCTTCATCGCGAGCGATCGTAAGCTCATCGGGAGTACGGATCGTTCCGGATGGCACGATCCGCGATGAACCGGGTCCCGCGGATATCGTGCTCGTCGCCGGAGCGCCCGGCATCGTCGATGCGCCCATCCATGTCAGCATGCTTCGCTGGCTCCATCGCGCGGCGCTGTCGGCACGGCGGTATGGATCAGTCTGCAACGGGGCGTGGATGCTGGCGGCTACCGGTTTGCTGGATGGACGCCGCGTCACCACCCACTGGAACATCGCTGCGCGACTGCAACAGACCTTTCCCCAATTGGTTGTCGAGCCCGACTCCTTTTACGTCAGGGATGGACCGGTGTGTACTTCGGCGGGAGTCACCGCAGGCATGGATCTGGCGCTTGCCCTGGTCGAAGAGGATCTTGGGCGTGAGGTGGCCAAGGATGTGGCGGATCAGCTGGTGATGTTTTTCAAGCGTCCCGGCGGCCAACTCCAATTCAGCCGCCATGGTGAAACCGAGTTGAGCGGCAGTCTGATTCTGCAAGAGCTGCAGCGATGGGTGACTGCGCACCCGGAGGCTGACCATTCGGTGGTCGCGCTTGCCGCACGTGCAGGGTTAAGCACACGCCACTTCGCGCGCGTCTTCCATCAGGAGATCGGAATGACGCCCGCTGAATTCGTCGAAGTGGTACGCGTGGAGTCAGCCCGCCGCATGCTGCAACAGGGCCTGGATCCGCCCAAACGCGTGGCATCGTTGTGCGGCTATACGGATGTGAATGGCCTGCGGCGAGCTTTCGTTCGACGCATGGGGGTTACGCCAGCGAACTATCGCAAACTCCATCAGAGCCACGATGATCGTTAGCAAGCCGGTCCAGAGAAGCGTCCAAGGATCGGTGATCCACGGCAATGGGGCGCCATGCGTTGCATCTTTACAGAGCTTTCACCTGCCCAATTCCATTGTGTGCGGACGCCAGGCACGGCAATTCTCACGCCGTCTCGCCTCGGGTCCAAGCCTGGCCTGAGTCACCGAGGCTTAATGCGCGTTGCGCTTCGCCACTGCCGGATGGACATCCATGCACGAACAAATCGAACCGGGCTTCATGGTCTTCCTTTCCGATGGCGAAGATGGCATCGGCGCCGTGCGCGAAGTCAGGCACGGCCTGCCCGAGTTGCTGATCTACATCGAGAACGCTGGCGACTTCGTCGTGCCGATGTCGGCCGTCGCAGCAGTGCATTCGGGCAAGGTGATCCTTGATCTCGCACGCGTGGGGATACGCGTGCGCGAAGCGCTCGCCAGCGCACGTGACTCAGAAGATCCCTCCTACACCGCGCCGGCCGCCGACGCAGACGAATAATGGTAATGCACAGGAGAACCCCATGTCGGAGCAACATGCTGGATTGAGCAAGGAGTTCATCAAACAGCAGCATCAGCGCCTGCTGTCATTACGTACCCAGCTGCTTGGCGGCGAGCACAACACACTGGCCGGTGAGCGCCAATTCCAGCAGCAATACGGCGACGAGGCGGAAGAGTTCGAGGAAAAAGCGCAGGACTCGGCCCGGATGGAGGTCGACCAGGCACTGCAAGACGTGGATGCCCGCCGCATCGCGGATATCGAACGCGCGCTGCAAAAGATCGAGGATGGCAGCTACGGCCTGTCTGACCTCAGCGGAAAGCCGATCCCCAAGGCCAGGCTCGAAAGTACGCCAGAGGCGATCCTCACCATGCAGGAAGAGCGCAGCCAGGAAGCCGACCGTTAACCACAGACACGTCGCCGGCCTACCCGCCAGCAATATCCGAGCCGAGCCAGCTACGAACATACGGCTCACCGGGATGGCCGCCTTCGGCTTCGCCCTGTCCCGATCAGACCGCTGCGAGCAGAAGTTGCCCTCACGTTTTATGACGAGGACCACGCGGGCGTGCTCAATAGCGCGGGTCAGTAACTTACGGAATTCAGGTGGCGTTGCGGGATCAAGGGCGCTTTCACGTCCTCGTTCTGCAGATCGTGGTTCGATCAAAGGGTATGAGTCGGCGCTGAGCGCCAACCGCCGATTCACACCGGTTTGAACGACGCCTGCGCAAGCTGGCGACACCGATTCGCCTCAACACCCAAGGAGTTCTCATGATCAAGCGCATGCTTCCCCTATTTATTGCATTGTCTATTTGCAGCGCCGCCCTCGCGCAAGACATGCCTGCCGCCGCCCAGTCGACGACCAGCAGCTCCCATAACACCACTACGGTAACCACCTGGGCAGCTCAGCCGCCGACTGGCGGTTCCACTGAGGATGCCGTCAAAGCCGCGATAGGCAACGCCGGCTACAAGGAGGTGAAGGACCTGAAATTCAAGGATGGCGTGTGGCGTAGCGAAGCCCGCGGCGGCAACAAACAGTGGGTCAAACTCGCGGTTGGGCCGGTCAACGGCAAGGTGTATCCAGCCGATACACCGTCTAAGCTCAGCAAAGACGAGATCAGCGCCAAGCTGGCCACGGCCGGCTACCAGAACATCAAGGACGTGAAGTTCGACCAGGGTCTGTGGGCCGCTGAAGCGAAGACTCCGCATGGCGACGACGTCGACCTGCTTGTCGATCCCGACGATGGCAGCGTGGTGGCCAAGTCGCACGATTGATCCGTTGCGTTGCGAGGATCGCGTAGAAGCCCGGCGCCGTGATGGCGCCGGGCTTTTTGGACCAGCGGGTTACAACGACAGCTGTCTGTACCCCAAATAAGAGCGGTCAACAACGAAGCCGAGACGTTTGTCGGTCAGAACGCCTGACAAATTTCTATCCGTGCTTTGTTTCCAGCATCCAGTGCTGGCTCATGCGTTCGAAGCGTCGGCACGAAATCCGATGTATCGGCTTGGCCCCGAGGAGGTGCTCGAGGTGAGCTGGGCGTCGGCCCCTGCTGACGTCAGCGCATTGATGGTGCTCGCTTGATTTGACACGAGCGTCCACGACGGAAGATTTTCCTGATCGACGGGTTCAAGACCTGCGTGAAGCGCCTTGAGCAGAAGATCCGCCGGCGGTGCATGGACAGCAAAACCCTCACTACTGAGGCCGGTGCTATCGATGTTCAGTAACGCACAGAGCACCTGCTTGGAGAGCGCCTCGCGCTCATCGTCGCGACGTGACATCGCAATATGCGATCGTATTTCATCATTGACGATCACATCGCCGCGCATCAAAGGCTCTGTCGATGTCCATGCCTCCGGAGGACAGAGCTTGTTCCCTGGCGACAGCTCGATAAAGGGGTTGATCTCGGCGGGATAAATCCGGCACACGTGAGGTCGGGTGGGATAAATGCTGCAACGGAAATCCGCATCAAGGTTCGGGCAGGCACCGGTGTAAACAGCCGTCAAAACCACCACGACGCGGATAGGAAGATTGCCACTCATCGTGGCAAAGGACCGGCGGCGCTTATGTTGCGCCTGCAAATTCGACGAATCAGGCTCTTCAGTCCACGGCAATGCCTCGCACAGGAGTTCGACGGTTCCCTTACGCGAAACCCAATCAGTGGCCTCTTGCCAGGTAAGAGGCAGGCGAAGGTCGTGGCAACATTTGCCGCACGAGACACAACTGAAATTGAGGTTTGGCATCGTTGGACCCCCTCGAATCCAGTTGGGTTTGTGCGGTGCTGATGGACGTCCCTTGCGGGTGCTGGACACGCTGAGCCCCGACATCATGCCTTAACGGACGATAGATGCGTTCGATTTCAAGGTTGATTGCCCTGATGCCTCCTTACCTTATGCCATTGCCACAACGCAAACGTCTGAGCTGCCACTCGATTCGGAAACCACCGCCAAACCCGAAACGCAAAAGGCCGCCGTGATGCAACTCATCACGGCGGCCTTTCCTTTTTGCCTTTCCCCAGCTCACTCCTGTGGCTGGGGAGGTGTCATCAGAAGCTGACGTTCAACGCCATCCGGGCGCCCTGGTCCGTCGTGTCGCTGCCAAACTGACCGTGGTAGCTCGCATCCACCGTGACGTTCTTGCTCAGCGAGAAGCGCATCCCCAGGTCGACCACGCCGGCATTCATCGCCACCGGCAGACCGGCGACGGTGAAGCTGTCGCTGCCACCCACGAACTGCTGCTGGTTGATCGACTGCAAGTCACCCCAGGCGTGCTGGTAACCCACGCTCGCATGGAACTGCAGACCCGGCGAGGGCTCGAACACGCCACGCACACCGGCCGTCCCGTAGTTCACGCTGCTGCCGTTGGCCTGCACATCCAGCGCGGCTGCATTGCCGCCTTCGTTGATCGCACCCTGATGGATCCAGACCCGGGCCAGATCGACGAACGGGGTCAGGCTGCTGCGTGCAAACGTGAACTGATAGCCGCCATCGACATAGGTCTGCGTCACGCCGTTGTTGTAGCGGGCGGTCTCGGAACTTTCGAGGCCCGGCACATCGATCTGACGATGGCTGCGCGTCGTATACCAGCTATGCGCCGCCCCGCCCTGCAACTGCCAGGCCCCCAGGTCCACCCCGGTGTACAGGCCCAGCACGGTGTCGGTGCTGTGCGCATCGGCGCCGGCACCCGCGGTGCTGCTGTTGGACAGCTCGCCCGAGCCCGCCACCGCACCCAGACGCCACAGGCCCAGGTCACGATCCGCCCCCACCAGCACGCCACTGCCGGTGCTGCTCATCGCCGCCGCATTGCCGTCGCTGTCCTCACTGCCACCGTGGCCCCAGGTACTGACCCAGACGCTGCCCTGATCATCCTGCTGCACCGTTTCACCGGTGCCCTGCGCGCCTTGCAGGTGGTTGTTGATCGCATCGCGCACGTAGTGGCTGTCGTCGATGATCGCGGTGCGTGTGCTGGCCAGGTTGTCGCCCGCCAGGGTGGCAAAAGCCGCCTGTGCCGGACCGGCCGCCAGCGGCAACACGGCGTTGTAGACCGCGTTGTTCGCACCGAGCGCCTCGATCGCGCTACCCGCATGGATCTGGTTCGGCGTTACGCCGACCGAGGGGAAGGTTACGTTGTTACGCGTCAACGTCAGGTACGCATCGTCCGCGTCGTAGCTCAACGTCGGCGTGAGGAACGCGAAGTTGGAGGTCGCACCACCGAACGTGCCGCTGACGCCGTTATTGGCGGTGAGGATCGTGTACTTGGTCGACGCGCTCCAGTTGCTGCCCGCTTCCAGTGCAATCACCGAGGCCCCACCCAGCGTGGCGGTGCCGGTGGCATGGATCAGATCGCTGCTGCCGGTGTCGTTGGCATTGACCTGATAGCTCGCGCCCGAGGCCAGGCTCAGGTCGCCGTTCACCGTCAGCGTGCCGATGCCGTTGCCGCCCGGCGATACCAGCGCACCGCTGGCGATCGTCATGCCGCCGGTGCTGCCGGTGCCGGTCAACGTGGCGCCATTGTCGACGCTGACGCTGCTGGCCAGGCTGCCCTGGACAGTCAACGTGCCGGCGGCCACTTCGGTGCTGCCGGTATAGGTGTCCGCACCGGTCAGGACCAAGGTACCCGCGCCGCTCTTGACCAGATCGCCGGCCTGCGTGCCGTTGCTGATGCCGCCACTGAGCGTCGTGCTCAGGCCGGTGCCCACCGTGATGGTGGGATCACCGGACAGGGTGATCGCATTGGCCACGGTAAAGCCGCTGCTGAAGCCGAGCGTGGTGCCCGCGGCCATCGCCAGGGTGCCGCTACCGATCGCCGAGGCATTGCCGAGAATCAACGTGCCGGCCGTCAGCGACGTGCCGCCGGTGTAGCTGTTGGCAGCCGTCAGCGTCAATGTCGCGTTGCCAGTCTTTTCCAGCGTGCCGCCACCGGACAGTACCCCTGCGTAGATACCGTCCTGCGTCTGGTTGAAGTCGACAACCGCAGCATTGCCTGCCGCTGGCGCGAAGGTGACGTTGCCCACCAGGCTCGTGGCATTGCCAGCCAACGTGCCATCGACGATGGTCCACGCTTCGCTGGCGTTGCCCGTACCGGTAAGGGTCCAGATGCTGGAGCCGGTCTTGGCGAAGTTCGCGAAGCCTTGATACTGCGCACTGCTGCCGACTGCGCCGACCTGCGACAGATTGAAGCTGTCATCAGTGGCCCCGCCCAGCGCGAGCGTATCGCCGCCCTGTGTCGTGCCGCTGGTGCTGACCACGTTGCCGGTGAAGGCGTAACCCTTTTCCACCACGAGCACGCTGCCGCCGCCGCTCAAATCCACCGCATCGGCCTGCACGCCGGACGCACTCTGACCGCCAGCCATCGTTCCCGCATTGATGATGGTCGAGCCACCTGTCGAGACCACGCCCACACCACCCGCACCACCGGTGGTGCCAGCTGCGCCGGCGGTGCCGGTGTTCACGATGTTGCCGGCTACGCCCACTGCGCCGCCGTTGCCACCGGTAATGCTGCCGGTATTGGTCAGGCTGAAGTTGGAGCCACTGACGCCTGCGCCACCTGCGCCCCCGTTGCCGCCGTTGCCGGCCGTGGCCGAGCTCGCCGAGTCCCGCCCACCTTGGCCGCCGCTACCACCATTACCGCCCGTAATCGTGCCGGCATTGGTCAAGGTGAAGCCAGTGCCACTCACGCCCACGCCGCCCGAGCCACCGGTACTGCCGTTGCCGGCGGTGTCCGAATTCGCATTGTCCTGTCCACCATAACCACCGGCTCCGCCCACACCGCCCGCAATCGTGCCGGTATTGCTGTTGGTCAGGGTGAAGCCGGTGCCGCTGGCGCCCGCACCACCCGCACCACCCTCGCCGCCATTGGCAGCGGTGGTCGCGTCGAAAATAGTCGTGCCACCTTGGCCGCCATATCCGCCTTCGCCGCCGGTAATCGAGCCAGCATTGGTAGCGGTGAAGCTTCCCCCGGTGACGCCGGCACCGCCGGTACCGCCGACGCCGCCCACGCTGGGCGTGCCCACTGCGCCGTAAATGCCGTTCGCGCCCGAGCCCGCACCATTCCCGGCCGCACCCGTGCCGCCGCCGCCGCCGACGCCGCCAGTGATGGTCTGGTTGTTGGTGAGTTGGAATCCATCGCCCTCGACACCGGCGCCACCCGCACCACCTGCGCCAGCGATACCGGCGTTACCGCCCCTACCACCCGTAGTACCGCCATTGCCGCCATAGCCGCCTCTACCGCCGTAGCCGCCATAGCCGCCCGTCCCACCCTGGAGCGTGCCATTGTTGGTGATGGATACGGAGTTGCCGCTCACCGCTGCCCCGCCGACACCGCCGACGCTGCCTACCGGGCTGTTGGCACCGTTGCCGCCAGTGCCAGTCGAAGAATTACCGCCACTGAAAGCGCCGTAGCCGTAGCCGCCGGCGCCACCGTTGCCGCCCCTCACGGTACCGTCGTTGGTGAAGGTGAATTGGCTACCCTCCACGCCGTTGCCACCCGCGCCAGCGCCGCCGCCCACGCCAATGCTGCCGGTATTGCCGCCGGTAGCACCGCCGGAGCCACCTTCCCCCCCGACGCCACCCCAGCCGCCCTTGCCGCCGGCACCGCCCGCGATGGTGGCGTTGGCGTTGTTGGTAAGCGTGAAATAGGTGCCGCCGACGCCGGCACCACCTGCACCACCCTGGCCACCCACGCCGCCGTTGCCGCCCATTCCGCCATTGCCGGAATTAGATGCGCCGCCTTGGCCGCTGTAACCGGCATTGCCACCGTCGCCACCCTCGCCGCCGACAAGGTTGCCATTGTTGATCACGATGAATTGGCTGCCACTGACCGCCGCGCCACCTGCGCCGCCAGCACCGCCGGCGCCGGTATTACCGCCGTTGCCGGCCGGACCGGACTGTGTAGCGCCGCCTTCACCGGCAAAGCGACCACCGTAGCCGCCAGCGCCACCGTTGCCGCCGATTACGGTACCGCTGTTGGTCAGCGTGAATTGGCTACCCTCCACGCCGTTGCCGCCGTTGCCGCCCTGGCCACCAGCACCATTGCTGCCGCCAACGCTCGTACTGCCGTCGCCGCTGTTGCCACCCAGGCCACCCGTGCCACCATTGCCGCCGCTGCCGCCGGTAATCGAGCCACCGCTGTCGTCGGTGAGGTTAAAGCTGCTACCCGTTACGCCGGCACCACCTGCACCGCCGTTGCCGCCCGCAGCGCCATTGCCGCCCGCGCCCGCCGCACTGCCGGAACTGCTCGAACCACCCAAGCCACCCGCGCCACCCTGGCCGCCCGCCCCGCCCTGACCGCCGCTGATCGAAGCGTAGTTGAACAGTGCGCTGGTACCGCTCGCATAGATGCCCGCGGCACCTTGGCCACCCGCGCCACCCGCACCACCATTGGCACCGTTGCCCGCGGGCGGACTCGATGGCTGACCGCCGAAGTACTTGCCGCCCGCACCGCCGGCGCCACCGGCGCCGCCATTGCCGCCCGCACCACCCACGATGACGCCAGTACCAGTACTACGTAAGGTAAATCCGTAGCCACTGATGCCGATGCCGCCAGCGCCACCCACACCGCCCACACCGCCCATCGCGCCTGACACTGGCGGCGTGGGACCGGCCAGCGGTCCGTATCCGCTGCCGTCACCGCCGGTACCGCCAGCCCCACCCGCGCCGCCGCTGCCGCCGGTGATCGAGCCCACGTCGAGCACGGTGAAGCCCGTGCCGGTTATCGCGGCACTGCCCGCGTCGCCAGCACCACCTGCGCCACCCGCGATGGGCGCCGTGCTGGCGGGGCTACCGCTGGTACCGGCACCAACGCTACCGTCAGCACCACTTATCCCGACCACATATGCGCCTTCGACGCCTAACGTGGTGCCGCTGGCCATGCTGAAGCCGCCGTTGAAAGAACCTCCCGAGCCGAGATCCAGCTGGCCGCCCTGAACCTGCCAGGCCACGCCGAGGTTGGACGGACCATAGACAGTCCACGTCCCGGTGCCGGTCTTTTCGTAGGTCGCAAAGCCCTGGTATTGGGCGCCGCTGCCGGCATCGCCGAACGAGCCGTAGAGCGTGCCGTTGCCGCTGCCGCCGAGATCGAGCGTATCGCCGCCATTGCTGGTGCCGCTGCTGCTCACTACGTTGCCGCCGATGCCAGAACCTTGTTCCAGCACCAGCGTGTTGTCGCCACCGCTCAGATCGATCGCGTCGGCGGCGCTGTCGCCGAAAATCGTGCCGCTGTTGGTGATGGTGGAGCCGCCGGTGGAGACGATACCCACGCCGCCGGTACTGCCATACCCGCCGTTAATGCTGCCGGAGTTGACGACCGTGAAGCTCGAACCGCTCACACCCGCGCCGCCCGTACCCCCATTGGCAGCCGTGCCACCCTCGACGAAGCCGCCGTTATTGTTGAGCGTAAAGCCCATGCCGGAAACGCCCGCGCCGCCGTTGCCGCCCGTGCCGGCGTTGCCCGCCGCGCCGTACTGAGCACCATTGCCGCCAGCACCGGCACTGCCGCCGCTGCCGCCGCTGCCGCCGCGAATCTCGCCGTTGTTGGTGTTGTTGACGACGAAGCCGTTGCCTTCGATGCCAGCACCGCCCACACCACCGTTCCCGCCAGTACCGCCACTGCCGCCATAGCCGCCGGAATTCGAGGGATTGCCGGTGCCGCCGACGCCGCCAGTACCGCCGGCACCGCCGCTGCCGCCTGACACCAAGCCACCGGCGTTGTTCAGCGTGAATCCGCTGCTGGCGACGATACCCGCGCCACCCGCACCTCCGTTGCCGCCGTTGCCGCCGGCACCGCCAGCGCCACCGTTAGGATTGGCGGCACCAAAGGCGCCCCCGCCGAAACCGCCTTGGCCGCCCATACCACCCTGGGCGCCATTGCCGCCCTCGACGACGCTGTTGTTGTTCAACGTCGAGGTGGAGGCCAAAGCCACCACACCCGCGCCGCCGGCGCCACCCGCACCACCCTGGCCGCCCGCACCGCCGGGAGCGCCACTGGCGTTGTACGACTGGCCGCCGGTTCCACCGACGCCGCCCGCGCCGCCATTGGCGCCCGAGCCACCATTCACGAGGCCGTTGTTGGTGATGGTGAACGCCGAGCCGGCGATGGCTGCGTCGCCGGCACCGCCAGCACCACCTGCGCCGGCCTGACCCGCAGCCCCCCCTGTCGCGTTGACCGAGGTACCGCTATAACCGCCCGCTCCCGCGGCACCGCCGGTGCCGCCCGTGCCGCCCGTGCCGCCCCGGACGACACCGTAATTGGCCAGCGTGAACGAGCTGGCATTGATGCCATCGGCACCGCTGCCGCCATTGCCGCCCGCGCTCCCGGCGCCACCGGCACCGGCGACCTGCGTGCCGTTGCCGCCAAAGGTACCGCCGTAGCCGCCGGCACCAGCTGCGCCGCCGTTACCGCCATATCCGCCAACGACGCTCGAATTGTTGGTCAATGTGAGCTGGGAGCCGCTGATCGCCGCGCCACCCGCGCCGCCATTGCCGCCGGCGCCACCAGCGCTGCCCGCGACGTTGCCATAGGCGCTACCCGAATAAGCACCTTGGGTACCCGCCTGCCCCGCGCCGCCGTTGCCGCCAGTGCCGCCCGAGATCTGCGCATCGTTGATCAAGGTGGACTGGAGGCCGATCACGCCGCTGCCACCCGCACCACCCGTGCCGCCGGCACCGCCTGAACCATTGGCGCCCACGCTGTATTGACCTACACCGAACTGGCCGCCAGTGCCGCCTGCGGCACCAGTGCCTCCGTTGCCGCCCGAGATGGAGCCGTGGTTGTTGACGTAAAAGCCGGAACCGGAAATACCGTTACCACCGGCGCCGCCGGCGCCTCCGTTACCGCCCGCGGCGCCATTGGCGCCGAAGCCAAAAGGACCACCACCACCGTTGCCGCCATTGCCGCCCGCGGCGCCATTACCACCCGCTCCGCCGTTGATGAGACTGTTGTTGGTCACCGTGAAGTTGCTGCCGGTGACGCCGTCGCCGCCAGCACCGCCGGCCCCACCATTGCCGGCGCTGCCAGCATAGGCCGTGGGTCCATAGGTGGAATAACCGCCGCCGCCATTGCCGCCGCTGCCGCCGAGGCCACCCGCACCGCCAGCACCACCGGAGACGTTGCCCACATTATTGAGAGTGAAGCCGCTACCGCTGATGCCCGCGCCGCCGGCACCGCCAATACCGCCCATCGCACCGTTGCCGCCAGAAGCGGCGCCAATGAAGTTGTCCTGGCCATTGCCGCCGGCACCGCCCGCGCCACCCGCACCGCCGTTGCCGCCAGTGATGTTGCCGTTGTAGTTGCCGATCGTCGCGCCAGTGTCCGCCGAGATCGCCGCTTGGCCATTGCCACCGGCACCACCCGCAGAACCGGCTCCGCCGTATGGATTGGGCGTCACACCCTGCGCACCGCTTGCGCCGTAGTTGCCGGCAGCGCCCGCGCTGCCGCTCACGCTCACGCCGCCGCCAACCACCACTGAGGTGTCAGCGGCCATGCTCACGCCGCCGCCGAAGACGCTGCCGACGCTCTCCAGGTTCAAGCCGCCACCGAGGATCGACCAGCCTTCGCTGGTGTTTACGAAGCCATCGAGTGTCCAGGTGCCCGAGCCGGTTTTTTCGTAAGTGGCGAAACCCTGGTACTGGGCGCCACTGCCGTTCTCGTCGATGGTGCCGGTGAGGGTGGCGTTGGTCGTGCCATCGAGATCGAGCGTGTCGCCACCGTTGGTGGTGCCGCTGCTGCTAACCACGTTGCCGACAATGCTCGACGTGGGTTCCAGAACAAACAGGTTGCCGCCGCCGATCAGGTCGATCGCGTCGGCCTGCGTGCCGTTGCTGTTGAGGCCGCCGACGATGGTGCCCGTGTTGATGATGGTGGACGAGCCAGACAACAGAACGCCCGCGCCACCGTAGCCACCCGTGCCGCCGTTACCACCGTTGCCGCCGACGATCGTGCCGGCGTTCGTCACTGTGAGGTTGATGCCAGCCACGCCCACGCCGCCGCCGCCACCGCCACCATTGCCGGCCCCGCCGTTGCCACCGTTCCCGCCGGTAATGGATTCCCCCTGGGTGGTGGTCAGCGTACCAAAAGAGCCGTAAGCGCCTGCTCCGCCACCACCACCACCACCACCACCGCCAACCGCGCCGAGGTTGGAAGCACCATTGCCGCCATTGCCGCCGTTGCCGCCAATCAAGTGGCTTCCTACCGCCAGCGAATAGTTGCCGATGAAGGACAATGCGGCAGTCCCGCCGCCGCTACCGCCGCCGCCGCCACCAGCGCTCGCGTTGCTGGAAGCGTTGTATCCGCCACCGCCGCCGCCGCCGCCAGCGCCGTTGCCCCAGCTCAGCGAACCGCCCGTGCCACCGCCGCCGCCACTACCCACTGTATTGGACACACCGCCGGCACCAGCTCCGATACCGCTGAATGCTTGGCCATTGGCGCCGTTGCCTTGGCCGTAACCACCCGTTCCGCCCGAGGAGTTGATACCCCCAGCCCCGATCCCGGCGCCCAGACCAACGACCGCGGGGCCACCGTCACCGCCATTCTGGCCGTACGTTGTCTGCGCCATCGCGGGCGTCGCCGCCGCCAATGCCAGGCTCACCGCGAGCGCCAGAGCGCGCGCCTGCAGCGCCGACTTCGACGATGCATCGGCGCCACCGGTGACACCGCCTTTGGGCGCGTTCACTAGTTCCGACGCCACCTGCATGACGCCGAGCATGCGATTAAAAACGAGGCGATAAATTCGGTTCACGCAATGTCCCCTGTTGATTTCAGATGTTTTGGATATGTGTTGTTGTGGTCAGGCACCGGTGTGCTGCGTCATCCGCAACGGGCCGGCGGCCGTCGATCAAAAAAGCGTCAGCGGCGTGTGTGCGCAGCACTCAAACCACCCGCACGTGACGCGGGTTTAAAGCGGGATCGAGCCAGAAGACATCGTTCTCGAAGCGGCGGAACACATCCGGCGGCAACACGCTGGTGCGTTCGCGCACGGCGACTTTCTTGCGCACGGTGTGCAGGCCTGGCGTGCCGGCACGCGTGTCGAACTCGTCAGCGTCGTAGCTGACGTTGTCGAAATCGTGGGTGAAGGCAGGCTCGCCGATGAAGTCGTAAATGGCTTTCAGGGCCGCGGCCGGATTGCTGACCAGCGTCTCGTACTGCAGCAGCATCAGGTTCGCCGTGTCTTCGCCGTAATACGCCTCTTTCAGCGCGTTGTAGGCAAAGCCGACCATGCCGTCGCCGTTGGCGAGGCCTTCGCTGCGCGAGTAAACGGTGCCGCCAGGCTGATAGTTGAAGATCGCCGACGGCTGGAACGTGTTGCGGCGGATCAGCTGCTCGATGCTGTCGATGATCCACGGCACATGCCGCACGCAGGCGATCACCTTGGCCGCGGGAAACAGCTCTTTCAGGCTGCGCAGCTTGCTGCACCAGATCCGGTTGGTGTCGAACACCACCTCGGCGGTGAATTCCGTGCCGTAGTACTCATCGAACAGCCCCTGCAGGATGCGCCGGCGCTGCGTATCGGAAATGAACACCGCGTACTCGTTGCGGCCACTCATGTCGCCCTGCAAAGTATTGAACAGGCCGCCGACGGGACCGCTCATGCCAGCATGGAAACGCGGGTTCTGGCGTAACAGACCAGCGAGCAAGGTAGAGCCCGATCTCGGCAAGCCCGAGATAAAGTGAAATTGACGTTCCATCCATGCCTCTAAAAGAATTAGCTTGATTTGAGCGCTGCCTGATACCCGTGCGCGTCCTTTTTTTCTGGGTCGCAAGACCTCGATGAGCGCCCGGCTCATCTGACGGCCCACCGGCCAGCTGACGAACCCAACATCCAATTTTGTGATTGTGACCTCATAATTTCGACAGCCTTGACCGTCCGTCTCACTTTCCAAAAACAAATTTTCGTGGCGGTTCGGCCGTTTTTGCGACCGAAGCGCACGGGAGAGACGCCGGGCCGGCCGCAAGGTGGGGTGTCAGTGACTGTCCCGATCGCGCTTACGGCGCGCAGAAAGCTGTCACGATCCAAATTAGGGGAGAGATGACCCCGCTGTAACCGGGATTCCGGCGACCAGGTAACCACGTCGCCCCGACTTCGCGTTCGATGCGAGTGGCGGTTCGGAGCTGTAACCGGCGGGTGATTTCGCGCGCTTTTTGATACGCTGCACTTAACATCTCAGTTCTTGATGCTGGCGCTACCCAAGTTGCGTTTGCCGAGGCCGCTGGGCGGGAACTGCATCCATCGTTTGTCGAAATGCTCCTATGTCTGAATACCCAAAGCCGCCTCGACCTGTGCGCGGCGACGTGCAGCGCCCTCGGATCGAGACAAGCAGCTTCAGCACGCGCGCACTGGCTACCGACAAGCAACTGCTGGCCTGGCGCAAGCGGGTCGGGCATGTGGTCGACGTGCCACCGTCGAACAAGCAGATTGCTGCAGGATTCGGCGCCAACATCGACAAGTACACGGTCAACGGGATCATCTTTACCGATTCCCGCACCGACGCGATGCGGCTCGAGCGCTCCGTGGCGCGCGTTTCCACCGACTCTCTGCGCGATTACGCCTTCCATGTTTTCCTGGAAGGCGAAACCGGCAACGTCTCGGGCCTGCACAAGAAGCGCAGCGCGACAGGCTCGGCGCAGGGGATCATCGCGTTCGACCTGAACCAGCCATTTCGCGTCGAGCGACCGGCCTGTCGTGTGCTGACTATGTTCGTGCCAAGGGCGATCGTGGACGCTGGCTTGCCCGACGGCGAATCGATCCACGGCCGGATCGTGCTGCAAGGCTCGCCGCTCGCGGGTCTCGTGCTGGATCATGTCACGGCGATCAGCAAGGAAATACCGTGGCTCGACCCAGGCGCTGCATCCGATGCGTTGACTACTGGCGCCCGGCTTCTCGTTGCCGCGTTCCGGAAGGAATCACGCCTGATGGGCGCCGACCGCGCCGCACTTCAAGCCGCCGTGATGGGACAGGTGCGGCGTTACGTGGAGGCGAACCTGCATCAGGGCGACATGACGCCCACCGGTGTCGTCGATGCGCTGCAACTGAAGCGCGCCACGATCTATCGCTGGTTCGAGCACGAGGGGGGACTGGGCGCGTACATCCGCCATCGCAGGTTGCGCATGGCGGCGGACGAACTGGTACGTTTTCCACAACTCCCGGTGACTGCCATAGCCTACGGGCTCGGCTTCAAGAGCGCCTCGGATTTCACCCGCGCGTTTCGCCGAGCATTCGATGTGAGTCCGCAGGACATGCGCGCACACGCGTTCGATTTGCAGCAGGCCGGTGCTGCGCCGCCATCGACTGTACTTCCCGAGAGCTCATAAGAAGGTCAGTCGATGATGGCGCGGGAGCCCGATTCGGCGCGGCTGATGGGTCACCGGAACCACAGTGATCAAGGCAGGGAATGAATCCGTCGTGCGTTGCGCATCCCACGCCTGAAGCATAGTGACTGCGGTCAAATGCGACTGGCTTAGCCGGCAGTCTCCATGACCGCACGACGCCAACCCGAGCGCGCCAGCAACGCCGACACCGCACCGAACACCGCCGCGCCCACGCATACCGTGCACAGCGCGCTGGACAAGCCGTGGCCACCCAGACCCCGGCCATCACTGATCAGCCCGGCGATGAACGGGCCCATTCCCACGCCGAACACCGTGATAAAGATCAGAAACAGCCGTAGCCCGGCATCGCGCAGCGCCACGGGCAGCATCAACGGCAACCCCGCCAGCGCAGCTACCGCAGCGGTGCCGCCAACCAGTGATGTGAGTGCCAGCAAGCCGCAAGCCGCAGTTGCCGATGTGCTCCGCGGCACCGCCCAAAGCAATGGGACCGCCAGCAGCAATGCGCACGCCACGATGGCCATCGGCGTCACTCTCTTGCGGCGCATATCGATCAGAGTGCCGGCGAGCAGGTGACCCAGTGGCGCCGCAACCAGCAACGCCAATCCAAATGCGAATGCCGCCGTGGCGGGTACCAGGCCATCCTCCCGATGCAGAATCGACGGTGCCCAGGCACCGACTGTCTGCACCACCAGCACGCTCGCCCCAGCACCGCAAAAGTACATGAGCATCAACCTGGGACGCTGCCGGAACAACGCTAGCATCTGACCAAACACCGCCGCGGGAGCTGGCAATGCCTGCAGTTGCTCGGTGCGACGCAGCAACAAGACGATAAGAACAAGGTTCGGTGCCGCCATCACCAGGAAAAGCAAGCGCCAATGCGCGAGACCTGAAACGGGCACCCAGCGCGTGAGCAAGGCGAGCACCGCGCCGCCCAGCAGAAGTGCCAGACTGCGCCCGGCCACCGAGGCCGCAGTGAACACAGCGATCGAACGAGCGCGCCACTGCGGCGCTGAACGCTCAACAATCAAGCCCAGCGCCAGCGGCACGAAAGCCGCCTGCCCCAACCCGACCAGCGCGCGTGCAACAAGCAGCATGTCGAACGATGTCCCCAGCGCGAAGGCCGTCATCCCAAGCGCCCATGTCGCGATGCATCCCGCCAACAGGCGCAGGCGATGTCGCGAGCTCGCCAACGGCCAGCTTGCCAGCATGCCGACAACATAGAGCACGGCAAACGCCGGCCCATCGAGCAAGCCAAACTGGGCGTCGGTAAGACCCAGGCTGGACTTCAGTAGCGGGGCCACTACGGCAGGGAGATTGCGATCGACGAAAGCCACGCAATGACCAAGGGCAAGCAGACTGACGAGCGAAACGGACATACCTCCCGCGGTCGAACCGGAATCGGACACTGGCATTTCTTCTCGAATCAAAGGTGAGTAAGCAGATCAGGTATGACGATGCCTCTCACCTCGAGGTCATTCGCCCGCGCAAACGGACTCAGCAATGTTTGTGCCACTCAGGCATTCGAACCCAGCCAACACAGTTGACGGCAAGCATCGACTTGCGCTTACCATCCGCGGTCACCTTGTGACCCTACTGACGCGATGCGTCGTGATCTAAGACTTGGGGCGCCGCGAGCGCGGCGGTCCGATACCGCTCGAGCGGCAGAGGCGACCGACCAGCTTCGAATGGTGCGCACAGAACCGGCAGCAATCCAGCTTGCGTGGATTAAATCAAAGAGACCTGTCTCGCGCTGCGTGCCTGCTTTTTCGCTTGATGATGCTCATACGTCATGACATCGGCTCGTGCATTCGACCCGAGAGGCGACCACATCACAGAGCTCAACCGCTGAAACGAGGTTTTGGCGCATCGCGTGACCGCGTACAGCCTCAATACGAACATGGGATGGCAGATCGCAGCCTGAACAAATTATGCCCGCCATAACTCCCGACTGTGAAAACGTAGGCGTGCACTTGAGGCTATTCAAGATTTTCTCAAATTACGGTTCGTGAATTCGATTCACAAGTCCTGCCGTCTGTCCGGAACTCGAAGGAGACACGTACCCAAAGGCGGCAACCGTGTGAGCGCCATCAACGGCAGACAGTGGGGAGATACTGTAGCGGAATGCCGTTAATGTTGCGGTTGGTGCACGTCCACGATATCGATCCACTGCTCGTCACAGCGGAAAGCCCAAGTTGATCGCCAGCAATCGCCGGATTCGCCATTTGGCCGCCCGTATTGTCAAAGTGAACCAAAATCTGCCCGGGGGTTTCGGTCGCATTGACGTGGCCGACGTACTTGCCCGTAATCTGGTTGTCATTTGGCAGACCCGCTGATGCCTGGGTCGTTGGGAACCGCCCGTAGCTTGAGTAAAACTCGACAATGGCAGCCTTGGACCCTTCGGCTAGCGAGAATCCCTCGGCAACCTGGGAGCGGATCAGATAATTCTGGTACGCGGGTATGGCGATGGCCGCGAGGATCGCGATGATCGCGACAACGATCATCAATTCGATCAGTGTAAAGCCGTCTTCATAGACGCCCACCGATGCATCTTTCATACGCCCCCCCTGAGGAATGCCTAGCCCGCTCGCGGCACGATGATGCTACCAGTCTTGCCTATGTTAGCTCTGATTGTTGATGGTGTTCTGTAGACTGGGCTTAAGAGGTAGACCGGCGCGCCGGTAAATATCGCCGGCGGCGAAACGGGAACGACGAATCTCACGCCTGACTGTTCTTGCCGCTTCGAAATCAGGCGGACATGTCGATAGGCGCAAGGATGGTGCCCAAGAGCTAGACGATTGAAGCGCAGAAAGCTGCTCTAGAGCTGAGCGCCTCGGCGATGGCCCCGATTACCTGAGACAGACACAGGAATATCGGCCGGGACAGTCAAAACCTCGGCGTCCGATCCCGCTACCGACAGCTTCGACCAAGCCGGCCAAGTCGGCCAAGTCGAAAAGCAAAGCGTGGATCGTGACCCGATTTCCGCCGCTACCGGACACCTATCGCAGGTTTATCGGAGCGCTGCCTCGACGATGGCGATGCCCTGCTCGTTGGTACCCCGCTGACGCCGCCCCCTGCGAAGTATCGCCGTGGCCAACAGGCTTCATCACTCGCCAACGTTTACTCGGCCAGACAATGTGTCGTAACAGACAACAACGGCCTTCATTGACGCACAACCATCCGTCTTCTCAAAGATATTGAAGCAGAGATTCCATACCGTCCTCGGCATGCCATTGATCGAACCAGGTGACGTCGCGTAATGGCATGCGCGGAAGCCAGCCGGCCGTCTCCAACTCCGGCTTCTTGAGGAAGTGGGTAACGTGGCCGACACAGAGGTAGGCAATGGGAACAATCGAATCTGGAATACCCAAGGCTTCGCGCAAATGCTGAGGGTGCACGATGCTGACCCAACCCATGCCAATGTTTTCCGCCCGCGTCGCCAACCACAAGTTTTGTACCGCGCAGACCGCGCTATAAAGATCCATCTCCGGCTGATGCGTGCGACCAAGAACGACGAGGCCGGAACGGCTTCGGTCACACGTCACGCAGATGCCCACCGGCGCATCGAGAATGCCCGCCAGCTTGAGGGACTGATACGTCTGTCGACGTTCGTCGGCGAACATCGAGGCCGCTTCCGCATTCGCAATCTTGAAAGCATCGTGGACGTGCTGTTTTACATCGGAGTCGCGCACAACGATGAAATCCCAAGGCTGCATGAAACCGACCGACGGGGCATGGTGGGCCGCACGCAGAATGCGCGCCAGCACTTCGTCTGAAACGGGATCGGGAAGGAACTGGGAGCGGACATCGCGCCGATTGAAGATGCATTTGTATACGGCATCCCGCTCCGCCTCAGAAAAAGTGACATCCGCTTCATTACCGACATTCATTGCACTCATCCTCAACCACCTCGGACCCTGAGGTATCCCCACATTTCCCGGCGCCAGACCAACAGCTTATGACGTCTTCGGGTGGCTAGAAGTGCGCGCATGGCGCAGTCTTCAAGGCGACGAAACCATACGAGGACCGCAGACCATGCGCG
>Ga0302181_10000288_pt1 | contig 44465 bp, 48 predicted proteins | sample I_Palsa_E3_3_FD_198786 | JGI IMG/M metagenome (GOLD analysis project Ga0302181, IMG submission 198786) | Peat permafrost microbial communities from Stordalen Mire near Abisko, Sweden - I_Palsa_E3_3 | ecosystem: Environmental > Terrestrial > Soil > Palsa > Peat permafrost | place: Sweden...
CCTGGTTAGCGAGTACATCGGTTGGTGCCGATCGCGTTACCAACACGATGCCGGGTTCGTTGAGCAGGTGTTCGGCTACCAGCAGTTGGATCAAGAATTGCGGGTACTGGCCACGGCATACGGTCCGCCGAAGGGAAAGACCTTGCTGGCCCGCTGTGACGATCAGATCGTCGGGGGCGGCGCCTACCGTCGACTCCCGGATGGTAGCTGTGAAATGAAGCGGCTGTACGTCTCTGACCGATTCAAGGGCCGTGGGATTGGACGTCGGCTTGCAGATGCGCTGATCAACGCCGCACGATCGGACGGTTTTCGGCTGATGCGCCTCGACACTGGTAACCTGCTGACCGAAGCCATCAACATGTACCGGAAACTTGGATTCAGGGACTGTGCGCCCTACTGCGACTATCCGGAGAAACTTCTGCCTTATCTGGTATTCATGGAATTGCCGCTGAGCAATGCTGCCATTTAGCGGCTGGTGCGCGAACGCCGTAGCATGCGGTCGGTAGCCGCGACCAATTCGCGCGTGATGGTCGGCTCGAACGCCGAGTGGCCGGCATCCGCCACGATGCGCAGCTCCGCTTCCGGCCAGGCGCGGTGCAGGTCCCAGGCGCTGCGCACCGGGCACACGACATCGTAGCGGCCCTGAACGATCACCGCCGGGATATGGCGGATGTGTTCGACGTCGCGCAGCAACTGGTCATCGCTGTCCATGAATCCGCGATTGACGAAGTAATGCGCTTCGATGCGGGCGAACGCGGCGGCGTAGTCGGGGTCATCGAATTTGGCGACGTAGGCCGGATTGGTGCGCAGAAAACTGGTGGCGCCTTCCCAGGTGGCCCAGGCGCGGGCGGCGGCAGCGCGCGTCGCGCGATCCTCGGACAGCAGCCGCCGGTAATAGGCCTGCATCATATCGGCGCGCTCTGCGGGCGGAATCGGCGCCAGATATTTTTCCCACAGATCCGGGAAGATCGATGCCGCGCCGAGCGGATTCTGATAGAACCATTCGAGCTCGGAGCGGCGCATCAGGAAAATACCGCGCAACACCAGCTCGGTGACGCGCTCGGGGTGGCGCTGCGCGTAGGCGAGCGCAAGGGTTGAACCCCAGGAGCCGCCGAACACCATCCAGCGCTCGAGCCCCAGATGGGCGCGCAGCTTCTCCAGGTCGGCAACCAGATCCCAGGTGGTGTTCTCGTGCAGCTCGGCGTGCGGCCGGCTGGCGCCGCAGCCGCGCTGGTCGAACAGCACGATGCGGTAGCCCTTCGGATCGAAGAAGCGGCGCATCGCCGGGTCGGTGGCGCCGCCCGGGCCGCCGTGCAGGAACACCACCGGCTTGCCCTTGGGGTTGCCGCTCTCCTCGTAGTACAGCTCGTGCAGCGCTGATACGCGCAGATGCGCCTTGTGATACGGCCGGATCGGCGGATACAGCGCGCCGGCGGGCGGTTTGGCCGCGGCCTTTTTGACTGCCGCCTTTTTGACTGCAGCCACGTGCTTGCCGCGCACTGCGCGTCCGGCCGCGCGTCCGGCCGCGCGTGGGGCGCGCCGTTTGGAGTCGCTACGGCGCTTCAATGCGCGACCATGGGCCCGAGCGGCTTGCCGCCGAGCAGGTGCACGTGCAGGTGGGCAACCTCCATGCCGCTGTCACGATTGCAGTTGATGATCAGGCGGTAGCCGCTGTCGGCAATGCCCTCGCTGCGCGCCAGCTGGGCCGCCACCAGGACCATGTGGCCGACCAGGGCTTCGTCTTCGGCGCCGACGTCGTTGGCCGTGAGGATGGGCTTGTTGGGGACGATTAATATGTGTGTGGGTGCGCGCGGGTGGATATCGCGGAATGCGGTAACCCGCTCGTCCCGATGCACGATGGTGGCCGGCAACTCGCCACTGATGATGCGCTCGAACAATGTCGGCATGATAGTACCGTTAGGCCTGTGTCGAAACTGCCGCTGAGCTTAAGATAAGCTCGTGATGGAGCACAACAGCGCGCTGCAATCGGAACCTGCGATGGCGCAGGGGCACAAGCCGAGGTGCCTGCCATGAAACTCACGCTCGAGGGCCTGAACGCGCAGCTCGCCGAGCGGCTGCTGCCGGTCTACCTGGTATCGGGTGACGAGCCACTGCTGGTGGCGGAGGCGAGCGATGCGATTCGCGCGCGAGCGCGTGCCGGTGGATTCACCGAGCGCGAGGTGTTCTTCATCGAGCGCAGCGGCGCGGTCTGGGACGAGATACGGCAGGCGGCGCAATCGCTGTCGCTGTTCAGCGCGCGCCGCGTGCTTGAAATTCGCATGCCGGGCGGCAAACCAGGCATCGCCGGCGCGGCGGTACTGCTGCAGTTGTTCCAGGCCGCGGGCGAGGACCTGCTGGTACTGATCATCGCCGAAAAACTGGAGCGCGAGACGCAGTCCTCGGAGTGGATGCAGGCGCTGCAGCAACGTGGCGCCTGGTTGCCGATCTGGCCGGTCGAGCGCGCGCGTCTGGCGCAATGGCTGCGCTCGCGCTTTTCCGCGGTCGGACTGACGGCGGCGCCGGATGCGCTGGCACTGCTGGCCGAGCGCAGTGAAGGCAATCTGCTGGCCGCGCGCCAGGAGATCGACAAGCTGGCGATGCTGCTGCCGCGCGGCGCCACGGTGAGCGTGGCCGAGGTCGCCGCCAGCAGCGCCGACAGCGCGCGGTTCGATGTATTCCAGCTCGGCGAGGCGGTGCGCGGCGGGGATGCCGCGCGGGCACTGCGCATCCTGGGCGGGCTGCGGGCCGAAGGCGCGGAACCCATGTTGGTGCTGTGGTCGCTGACGCGCGAGCTGCGGGCGCAGGAATCCAGTGTGCCCGCCGGAACGCGCGCCAGGGCGCACGGGCTGCCGTTCCCACGGCTGGCAGCGCGCGCCGGCCGTGTCGATCGCATGGGCAAGGGTTTGAGCGACGGCGATCCCTGGGACGAACTGGCGCTGCTGGCGGTCGAGCTGACCGGGCTGCGCAGCCTGCCGCTGGTGCGAGCGGCTGCGCGCTAACGCGGCGCGGCTTGCGCAACGCAGCGTCGGCCACCAGACTTGACCCCGACATGGCAGAACCCATCGGTCTCTTTGGCGGCACTTTCGATCCGATCCACTACGGGCATCTGCGCACCGCGTTCGAACTGCTACAGGCGCTGAAGCTCTCGCAGGTGCGCTTCCTGCCCACCGGCGATCCACCGCACCGGGTAGACCCGCTCGCGCCGAGCGAGCTGCGGCTGCAAATGGTGCGCGCGGCGGTGGCCGGCCAGCCCGGCTTTACCGTCGATGATCGTGAGACCCGACGCAGCGGCCTGTCATATTCGATTGATACGCTGACCGAGCTGCGGCGCGACTATCCGCAGCGCTCGCTGTGCCTGCTGCTGGGCATGGATGCGTTTCTGGGGGTGCCGACCTGGCATCGATGGAAGGAGATCTTTGACCTGTGCCACGTGGTTGTCGCGCACCGGCCGGGATGGAAGGCGCCGATCACCGGACCGCTGGGCGAGGTCATGGTCGATCGCGGTACCGGCAGTGTGCGCGACCTGCACAGCTCGACCGCCGGACGGATCTACGTGCGTGCGGTAACGCAGCTGGAGATCGCCTCGACCGACCTGCGGGCGCTGATTATGTCCGGCCAGGACCTGCGCTACCTGGTGCCCGACGCGGTACGCGACCTCATCGCGAGCAGCGGGTGTTATGCTGCGCGTATCCGACAGGGAGGCTGAACCCACGCGCATGACCACACTTGCTCGCCCGCGCCGCGTACCGCGCCGCAACTCCGTGCTCGAAAAACTCGTGCTCGCAGCGCTGGATGAGATGAAGGCAGTGAATATCAAATTGCTGGACGTGCGCGAGCTGACCGATATCGCCGACGCCATGATCGTGGCCTCAGGCACCTCCGACCGCCATGTACGCGCCATCGCGCAACGCGTCGTCGAAAAGGCGCGCGAAGCGGGGCAGCGCCCGCTCGGTATCGAGGGTGAGCGCGACGGCGAATGGGTGCTGGTGGACCTGCAGGACGTGCTGCTGCACGTCATGTTGCCGCGGGTACGCGAGTTCTATTCGATCGAGCAGCTGTGGGAGGCGCCGGAGCGCAAGCCGCGCCGCGCCGGCAGCAGCGCGCCGCGGCGCCGCGCATCGACGCGGGCCGCGGCCCATTGAGGCGCTCGCCGACCGTGCGGTATAGATCCTAGCGCCACGGGCGGCACAGGCCCATGCGACTGCGATTGATTGCCGTCGGCACCCGCATGCCGGAGTGGGTGGACGCCGCATTCAGCGACTACTGGCGGCGCATGCGCGGCTTGTGGAAACTGGAACTCATTGAACTGCCGACCGCGAGCCGCCGCCACAGCGGCGGTGCCGCGCGCGCGGCGCGCGCGGCGGAGGCGCAGCGCATCCTGGCAGCGCTGGCGCCGCGCGATTTCGTGGTGGCGCTCGACGAGCGCGGTACCGAGCGCAGCACGGCTGAGGTGTCGCACTGGCTCGATCAGCGGCGCGCGTCGGGACAGGATCTGGCGTTTATTATCGGTGGACCCGACGGCCTGTCCGAGGAAGTACTGGTGCGCGGGCAGTTACGATGGTCGCTGTCACGATTGACGCTGCCGCATGGGCTGGTGCGCGTGATACTGGCGGAGCAGCTCTACCGGGCCGCGACCCTGCTTGCCGGCCACCCCTATCATCGCGAGTGAGCACGGGCACTGTACTGTGAGCGTAGCTAAACAAACGACCGCACCGGTAGTGATCCTGGCATCGGCCTCGCCGCGCCGTACCGAGCTGCTGACGCAGCTGGGCGTAGCACATCGCGTGGTGCCGGCGCATGTCGATGAGCGGCGCGCCGCCGGCGAGGCGCTCGAGGCCTGCGTGCGCCGCCTGGCGAGCAGCAAGGCGCTGGAAGTGCAGGCGGCGCTGGCGGCGGTGGCCGGTTCAGCCGCCGCGGTGGAACTGGCGGTGCTGGGCGCGGACACGGCGGTGGTCATCGATGATGAGCTGCTGGGCAAACCGCGCGATCGCGCCGATGCGCTCGCGATGCTTGCCAGGCTATCGGGACGATGGCACCAGGTGCTGTCGGCAGTGGCGCTGGCGAGCGCCAACGGCCTGCAATGCAGCCTGTCGCGCAGCGAGGTGCGGTTTCGGGCGCTGCAGGCGCGCGAATGCGCCGCCTATTGGGACAGCGGTGAGCCGGGCGACAAGGCCGGCGCCTATGCGATCCAGGGCCGGGGCGCGGCGTTCGTCGAGGAGTTGCGCGGCAGCTATTCGGGCGTGGTGGGATTGCCGCTGTTCGAGACCGCGCGACTGCTGGCCGAGGCGGGAGTCGCGACCTGGTACGCGCCGCCAGGCGGGCAGCCTTGAGAGCAGCAGGCGAGGACTGAAAACTTGGCAGCCACAGCTTCCATCGAGCCGGTCAAGGTCGCCGCAGTGCAGATGACCTCGGCGGCGGACGTGACGGTGAATCTTGCGGCCGCGGCGCGTCTGCTGGCCGAGGCGCGCGCGGCCGGCGCACGCGTGGCGGTGCTGCCGGAGAACTTCTCGTTCATGGGACTGCGCGATGTGGACAAGCGCGCCGTCGCTGAGGCCGACGGCGACGGACCGGTACAGCAGTTTCTGTCGCAGCAGGCGCGCGAGCTCGGACTGTGGATCGTCGGCGGCACCACACCGATGGCGCAGGAGCCCGGCGGGCGCGTCGCCGCCGCCTGCCTGGTGTACGCCGATGACGGCCAACGCGTCGCTCGCTACGACAAGATGCACCTGTTCGACGTCGATATTCCGGGCAACAGCGAGAGCTACCGGGAGTCGAAAAATACCGCTCCCGGCTCACGCCCGGTGCTGGTGCCGACGCCGGCCGGACTGCTGGGGCTGTCGGTGTGCTATGACATGCGCTTCCCGGAGCTGTATCGGCAGCTGTCGGCGGCCGGGGCGCAGTGGTTCAGCATGCCGTCGGCCTTTACCGTGCCAACCGGCCGGGCGCACTGGGAGACGCTGCTGCGTGCCAGGGCAATCGAGAACCTCGCCTACGTGGTGGCACCGGCGCAGTGGGGACGCCATGCCAGCGGTCGCGAGACCTACGGCGACAGCCTGATCGTGGACTACTGGGGCGCTGTGCTGGCGCGCCTCGATAGCGGTGTCGGGGTGGTGATTGCCGAGCTGGACCTGGCAGCGCAGGCGCAAGCGCGACGCAATTTTCCCGCCTTGACGCATCGGCTGTTGTGAGCGTCAATAGCAGCGACATGGCCGCCCCCATCACCCCCCTGACGTTCGATCCGCTGCGCCACGTGCGCGAGGGGATACTCGCGCCCGCGGGCCTGGATGTCGGCCGGGTCGAACAGGCGCTCGGCCTGGTATTGGGCTCGGCCGTGGATTCCGCCGACCTGTATTTCCAGCTGTCGCGTGAAGAGAGCTGGGCGCTGGAGGACGGCATCGTCAAGGAAGGCAATTCCAGCATCGAGCAGGGCGTGGGCGTACGCGCCATGGCCGGGGAGAAGACCGGCTTTGCGTACTCGGACGAGATCGTGTTGCCGGCACTGGAGGAGGCGGCGCGCGCCGCGCGCGCCATCGCGGTGGTGGGCGGCGAGGGTGCGGTGCAGGCCTGGCAGCCGATGGCCGGACACCAGCTGTATCTGCCGGTCGACCCGCTCATCAGCCTGAAAGACGATGAGAAGGTTGCCTGGCTGGAGCGCGTGGATCGCGAGACGCGGCGCATGGATCCGCGTGTGGTGCAGGTGATGGCCAGCGTCACCGCGCTGCACGAGCTGATACTGGTGGCCAACAGCCACGGCGTGCTGGCGGGCGATGTGCGGCCGCTGGTGCGCATGAACGTGACGGTGCTGGTGGAGCAGAACGGCCGGCGTGAGCAGGGCTATGCCGGTTGCGGTGGGCGCTACACGCTCGATGAACTGGTGGCGCAGGATCGGCCGCTGGGGCTGGCGCGCGAGGCGGTACGCCAGGCGCTGGTGAATCTTACGGCTGTACCGGCACCGGCCGGCACCATGACCGTGGTACTGGGGCCGGGCTGGCCGGGCGTACTGCTGCACGAGGCGATCGGTCACGGGCTCGAGGGCGACTTCAACCGCAAGGGCACCTCGGCCTTCAGCGGCCGCATCGGCGAGCGCGTCGCATCCCCGGGCTGCACCGTGGTGGACGATGGCACGCTCGCCGCGCGTCGCGGCTCGCTCAATATCGATGACGAGGGTACTCCGACGCAGTGCACGACGCTGATCGAGGACGGTGTGCTGCGCGGTTACATGCAGGATTCGCTCAACGCACGGCTCATGGGCGGGAAGTCCACCGGCAATGGCCGCCGCGAGTCGTTCGCCCACGTCACCATGCCGCGTATGACCAACACCTACATGCGCCCCGGTCCCTACGATCCCGGCGAGATCCTCGCCTCGGTGCAGCGTGGGATCTACGCGGTGAACTTCGGCGGTGGCCAGGTGGATATCACCTCGGGCAAGTTCGTGTTCTCCGCCAGCGAGGCCTACCTGATCGAAAACGGCCGCATCGGCGCGGCGATCAAGGGCGCCACACTGGTGGGCAATGGGCCGGATGTGCTCACGCGCGTGGCGATGGTCGGCAACGATCTGAAGCTCGACGAAGGCATCGGCGTGTGCGGCAAGGAAGGCCAGAGCGTGCCGGTCGGAGTCGGTCAGCCGACGCTGCGTATCGATGGACTCACGGTGGGCGGGACGGCCTGACAGCGCAGGCGTCGCACGGAGGGCGCTTGCAATTATCCAAACCGTTGTATGAGAGCCTGCCCTGGCTGTACGTGCTGGGCGGCGCGCTGCTGATCGGCGTCAGCCATCAGCTGCATTCCGGAGCGCTGTCGGTATTGCTGCTGGCTGCCGGCGTGCTGGCGGTCATAGGCGGCGCAGCGATCTGGCTGCGGCGACGCGACTTCAGGGCCACGCGCGCCGAGTATTGGGCCAACAATGGGCCGTCAAGCGTCGATGGCGAGCCGCCGGGCGACAGCGCGGCGGGCGACGGCGCTGATCGCGCCGCAGATGCGTTGAGGCGGCCGGAGGAGCCCTGAGCGCGCTTCAGCTGCCGGCGTCAGCCTGCTGGTCACCCGCAGCCGAAGACGCGCCATGGGCCTCGCTCTGCGGGCGGCGCTGGGCCCGTTCATCGATATAGAGCAGTTCGTGCTGCCCAATGATGATGACGTCACCATCGTTGAGGTTGTGATGTCGCACCCGCTTCGAGTGCATGAAGATGCCGTTGGTGCTGTTGAGATCCTCGATCACGCAGCTGTGAACCGTGGTGACGATCTGGCAGTGATGACGGCTCACGAAGCGGCTTTCGATCTGCAGGTCGTTGGCGGCGGTGCGCCCAATGATCAGGCGGCCTGGATGCAGCGCCCGCTCACCGACGGTGCGACCGCCGGATGCGAGCAGGACGCGCGCCAGCGGCGCCTCGTCCCCGTTGTTGGCTTTGCCCTGGACGTCGGCGCTGCGGCTGCTGGCGGTATCGTCGCGCAGGCGGATCAGTCGCGTGCCGGTACGTGAAGCGTACTCCTGCCATCGCAGTTCCTCGATTGCAGCCATCACGTCGTTGCGGCTGACGCTGTCGTGGTTCTGGTTCGCCGCCGCCAGCATTGCGGTGTCGCACAGCGTGTTGGTCAGCCGCGGCACGCCGCCGGTGTAACGGAACAGCAGTTCGAAAGTGTCGTTGGCAAAGATCTCGCGCCCCTGCGAGCCGGCGACCTCGAGCCGGTGCAGGATGTAGGCTCGCATCTCGATGCTGGTGAGCGCCGGCAGATGAAAGCGCAGGCGGATGCGCTGCGCAAGCTGCTCGAGCTCCGGGGCATCGAGCTTGTCATTCAATTCGGGTTGCCCCGCAAGGATGATCCGCAGCACCTTTTCCTTCGGTGTCTCGATGCCCGACAGCAGCCGCACCTCCTCGAGCACGGTCTGGGTCAGGTTCTGCGCCTCGTCGATCACCAATACAAGCTTGCGGCCGGCGTTGTACTGCTCGACCAGGTATTCGTTCAGGGTCGCGAGCAGCTCGGCCTTTTTCATCTTGAACGGCCTGAAGCCGAACTGCACCAGCACCGACTGCAGAAACTCGAGCGAGGACACCTGGGTCTGGTTGATCTGCGCGACGATCACATCGTTCTGCAATTCCTGCAGAAAAGTCTCGATCAGCGTGGTCTTGCCGCAGCCGATCTCGCCGGTGATCACCACGAAGCCGTCGGCGAACCACACGGTCGATTCCATGTAGGCCTTGGCGCGCGCGTGGGCCTTGCTCAAATAAAGAAACTGCGGGTCCGGGCTGAGCCGGAACGGCAGTTCCTTGAGTTTGAACAGCTCCAGGTTCATGGCCGCGAAATGATACTACGGCCTGAGCGCCAGTAGCGGATACAGCTGCGGCAACAGCTGTTTGACGCGTAGTGTGCGTCGCGCGGCGCTCGTCTCGTTAATGGTGCAATGGCCCAGCTTTCGACCGTGACGTGGTTCCTTGCCGTAGTCGTGCCAATGCACTCCAGACTCGGCCAGGAAACGGCGCGCGTCGGGCATGGTTCCGATCAGGTTGATCATCGCCGAATGCCCGCGCGCCGAGCTGTCCCCCAGCGGCAATCCAGCAATCGCGCGCACGTGGTTTTCGAACTGGCTGGTGACGGCCCCTTCGATGGTCCAGTGCCCCGAGTTGTGAACCCTGGGGGCCATTTCATTCGCCAGCAGCCGCCCGCGATGCACGAAGAACTCGACGGTGAGCACCCCGACGTAGTTGAAGTCCTCCAGCAGCCTGTTGAGGCTGCGTTGTGCCGCGCGCGCCAGCCGCGGCGCCGCCCAGGGGGCGAGCGTCAGGCGCAGGATGCCGTCGAGGTGGTAGTTGCGGTTGAGCGGATAGAGCGCGATCGCCCCCGAGCGCGCACGCACACCGATGATCGAGACCTCATATTCGAACGGCACGAACTCCTCGTACAGCAGCGGTGCGCTGCCGAGCAGATCCCAGGCGGCGTCGAGGTCGGCGTGGCTGCGCAGTACGTACTGACCCTTGCCGTCGTAGCCGAAGCGGCGCGTCTTGAGAACACCGGGCATACCGATGCGCTTGAGCGCACGCGCCAGCGAGGCGCGACTGTCAACGGGCGCGAAACGCGTGGTGGGGATTCCCAGGCGCTGAAAGCAGCGCTTCTCGGCCAGCCGGTCCTGGGCGACGCTCAGCGCCTTGAGCGGCGGCGCGATGCGGGTGCCGCGCGCCGCGCTGCGCAGTGCCTCGACGCTGATATTTTCCCAGTCGAAGCTGATGACGTCGCTGCGGCGCGCGAGTTCGGCCAGCAGCGTCTGGTCGTGGAATTCTCCAGCCAGCAGTGGCGCGATCCGGCCCGCCGGTGTTTCAGCGCTGTGGTCGAGGAACAGGAAGTCGAGGCCGAGCGGGTAGCCTGCGAGCGCGAGCATCTGGCCGAGCTGGCCGGCGCCCACGATTCCGATAGTCATGGACCTGAGGTCTCGTTGTGATGGGTGGCGCGTGTTACGGCTGGCGTGGGTCGGGTTTGGCCAGCACCGCGGCGGTCTGCGTCTCGCGCTGCGCGCGCAGCGCGCGCGCCACATCCGGGTAGCGTGGCGCCAGGATGGCGGCGGCAAACAGGGCGGCGTTGGTGGCGCCGGCGCTGCCGATGGCAAACGTGGCCACCGGCACGCCGGCGGGCATCTGCACCATCGACAACAGCGAGTCCAGTCCGTTGAGTGCGCGCGATTGCACCGGTACGCCCAGCACCGGCAACGTGGTCTTGGCCGCGGTCATGCCGGGCAGGTGCGCCGCGCCGCCAGCGCCGGCGATCAGTACTTCCAGGCCACGCTCGGCCGCGCTCGAGGCGTATTCGAACAGCAGATCGGGCGTGCGATGCGCCGACACCACGCGCGCCTCATGCGCGATCGCAAGTTTGGTGAGCATTTCCGCCGCCGCGCTCATCGTCTCCCAGTCGGAAGCCGATCCCATGATGATGCCAACCAGGGCCTTCATCGATGTATTTTACCATCACCGCTGCGCGAGAACTCCGCCAGCGCGCGCTCGATCGGCAGCGGGTCGACATCACGCATCAGGCGGCCGATGTATTGGCGCTGGCGCGCGAGGGCGGGACCGCTGCGCAGGCGGTGGACTTCGAGCAGGGCTTCGAACAGCGCTTCGGGCAAATGCAGGTGCAGCTGCAGCTCGCGCAACTTCGCCGGCCGCATCCGGGTCAGGCCGACGCCCAGCTTCTGCAGCGCTTCGGCCTGGCGCTTGCGCGCCGAGCGGCTGGGGCGCTCGACCCCCTCGTCGTCGCCAGCATCGCCGCCAGCACCGCTGCCAGGGGCGCCATGCCCGGAAGTCCCGGCTGCCGCCGGCCCGCCCGCGGTCGATGTTCGTTTATCCAGGGTGTTCCTCAAGCCGGTCAGGGGCGCGGCGGTGCGCTGTTACAATCGGCGGCGAAATGATGGCACAGGGCAGCGCGTGTTGCCTTAAGCACGCGCCGTAACGAGGAATTCCAGGAATGCAGCAACAGGCAGTAGCCACCAAGCAGGTCGATGCCTCGCGGCTCGGTGAACTCAAGGAAGTGGTGGCCAGCGCGCTGAGCGAAGCGCACAGCAGCGGCGCCAGCCAGGCCGAGGCCGATGTCAGCCTGCAGCGCGGCCTCACCGTGACGGTACGACTGGGCGAGGTCGATACCATCGAATACCACCGCGACCGGGGATTGTCGGTCACGGTGTATTTCGGCAAGTCCAAGGGTTCGGCCAGCACTGCGGATCTGCGCCCGTCGGCGGTACACGCGACGGTGGTGAAAGCCTCGGCGATCGCGCAGCACACGGCTGCCGATGAATGCGCAGGTCTTGCCGACCCTGCGGCCCTGGCGCGCGAGATTCCCGACCTGGATCTCTACCATGCCTGGGACATCGAGCCGGAGCAGGCGATCGAGCTGGCGCGCGAGTGCGAGGCCGCAGGTCTCGCCTGCGATCCGAGACTGAAGAATTCCGAAGGCGCCACCGTCACCACGCACAGCGGCGTGCGGGTACACGGCAACAGTCTCGGGTTCCTGGCAGGATTTCCGAGCACCAGCCATTCCCTGAGCTGCGCGCTGGTGGCGCAGGAGCGCCAGGATATGCAGCGCGACTACTGGTACACCGTGGCACGCAATCCGGCGGCGCTCGAGTCGGCGGGCGCGATCGGCAAGCGCGCCGCGCAGCGCGCGCTGCGGCGCCTGGGCGCACGCCAGCTGAGCACGCGGCGCGCGCCGGTGCTGTATGCAGCGGAACTGGCGCGCGGCATGTTCGGCCACTTCATCGGCGCCATCAGCGGCACCAGCCAGTACCGTCGCTCCTCGTTCCTGCTCAATGCGGCCGGAGAACAGGTGTTTCCATCGTTCCTGAACATCGTGGAACGTCCGCACCTGCTGCAGGGGCTGGCGAGCAGCCCGTTCGACGCCGAGGGAGTAGCGACCCATGATCGTGAACTGGTGAGTGCCGGCGTGCTGCAGGGCTATGTGCTGGGCAGCTATTCGGCGCGCAAGCTGGGGCTGACCACCACCGGCAACGCCGGCGGCATTCACAATGTGCTGGTGAGTTCGGGCGAGAGCGGCAGTTTCGAGGAGCTGCTGCGCCGCATGGGCACCGGGCTGTATGTCACCGAGCTGATGGGCCAGGGCGTCAACGCCGTCACCGGCGACTACTCGCGCGGCGCCAGCGGCTTCTGGGTCGAGAACGGCGCCATCGCCTTTCCGGTGCACGAGGTCACGATTGCCGGCAATCTGCGCGACATGCTCAGAACAGTGGTCGCCGTCGGCAGCGACGTGGACGTGCAGGGCGCAATCCGCACCGGCTCACTGCTGATCGAGGCGATGACCATCGCCGGCGAGTAATCCGGGCGATAGCGGCGCCGGCTGCCGGTCGAGCAACTCGCCGAGCATCAGCCCGGCGCAGCGCTGCTGCCAGGCGCCCTCGAGCTCCTCGCAGAAATCCCGGACCAGCGGCGGGGTTGCGGTGGTGCTGCGGATCAGGCCGCTGCTGTGCGCCCGCGCCACCATGATGATGGCCACCACCGGAATCTGCGCGATATCGCGCCCCGGCAGCAATGAGTCGTCCACCATCGCGGCCAGAAAGCCCGATGCCTCGAGTGTCGCGCACATGCGCGCCACGGAAATGCCCGGATAGCCCAGTGCGTCCGCCAGTACCGGGATCGTCAGCCGCTCGCCGCCGGCGCGGTAGCGCTCGGCGACCAGATACATGATGCCGAGCGCGAGATGCTCGGTATCGGAGCAGGACAGGCGCGGTTCGTGCAGCCCGACCCGCAGATAGCTCGGGTTCTGCGCGTAGAACGAGACCTGGGCGCCGATCAGCAGGATGATCCAGTTGAAATAGGTCCACACCAGCGCGGCGATGATGATCGCAAAGCCGGCGTACACCACCGTCAGGCGCGACGAATACAGTACGAACAGCGTGAAAAAGCGCCCGGTCGCGGCCCACAGAATACCGCCGGCGATGCCGCCGGCGAGCGCGGGCCCGAAGCGCACGCGCGTGTTGGGCACCACGATGTAGATGACGGTCAACAGCCCCGAGGCGATCGCGTAGGGCGCGATGCTCAGCGCGAGCGCCATCGCGCGCACCGCCAGCGGCAGCCCCGACAGCATCCGCACCGGCTCGCTTTCGGCCGCCAGACGCGACAGCCCGACCACCGCGGCCAGCAGTACCGGACCGGTGATCAGCAGCGCCAGGTACTCCGCCAGACGGCGTGCCAGGTTACGCGGCACATCCACGTGCCAGACGAAGTTGAAGCCGTCCTCGATCTTCTTCATGGTGCTGATCAGGGTCCAGATCAGCAGCGCCAGACCTACCGAGCCGACCAGGCCGCCGCGGACTTTATTGACGAACTCCATGACCTGCGCCGTGAGTTCGTCGGCGGCGCTGCCCATCGGCCCGAAGAAATCGCGCACCAGCGGCTCGAGCACGCCCTGGGCATGAAAGCCCGCGAGAATGCCGAAGCTGAAGGCGAGCAGTGGGATGATGGCCAGCACACTCGCGTACACCAGCCCGATGGCGTGCAGGTTGAGCTTGCCGCCGGCAAGATCGCGCAGCAGCGCGTACGGATAGCGCGCCAGGCGGCGCACGGCGCCGCCGGGACCGGGCTGCTCGGCCTGGGGACCGAACAGCAGCCGATCGGGCAGTCCCAGCAGCCGGGCACGCAGGCTGTCGGCGGCGGGATGGCGCAGGTCCGGCGTTGTGCGCATGCGCTAGGGGCCAGTCAGCCGGCGCAGTGCTTCGCGATATTTCTCGCCAGTGCGCTCGATGACTTCGCGCGGCAGGTGCGGGCCTGGGGGGCGCTTGTTCCAGGCCAGGGATTCCAGATAATCGCGCACGTACTGCTTGTCGAACGACGGCGGACTGGTGCCGAGCTTCCAGGTCTCGGCCGGCCAGAAACGTGATGAATCCGGTGTCAGCACTTCGTCGATCAGTATCAGCCGGCCCTGCGGGTCGACACCGAATTCGAATTTCGTATCGGCGATGATGATGCCGCGCGCGCGCGCATGTTCGGCCGCAAAGCGGTACAGCTCGAGTGCGCTGTGGCGCACCGCGGCGGCGAGCGGCGCTCCGATGAGCTGCTCGACCGCCTGGTAATCGATATTCTCATCATGCTTGCCCGGCGGCGCCTTGGTGGCCGGGGTGAAGATCGGTGTCGGCAGCTGCTGCGCCTGCTGCAGTCCCGCGGGCAGCGCCAGGCCGCAGATAGCGCCGCTGCTGCGGTAGTCGTTCCACCCCGAGCCGATCAGATAACCGCGCACCACCGCTTCGATCGGCAGCGCACGCAGGCGCTTCACGATCACCGCGCGGCCTTGCAGCAGTCTCGCCTCGGCCGGGTCAAAGATCGCGGAGCTGAGCGGCAAGTCGGTGAGATGATTGGCTATGATGTGCGTGGTGCGCGCGAACCAGAACAGCGAGATCTGGTTCAGCACGCGGCCCTTGCCCGGTATCGGATCGGGCAGCACGACATCGAATGCAGACAGCCGATCGGTGGCGACGATCAGCATATGATCGTCATCCAGGGCGTACAGGTCGCGCACCTTGCCGCGATGCAGGCGCGTCAGGCCGGTCAATTCGGTGTCGTAGACCGCTGTTTCGGCAACCGTGCCGGAGGTCGTGGCCAAGGCTTGCTACCATACCGGGAGCGTGAAAAGGGCGCGCATCTTGCCGCCCGCGCCGCGGCGGGGTCAAGCACGCACTGCCTCGCTGGCACTCGACGGCGCAGACCCTCGCGCTAATCCATGGGTACGCAGGAACAGCAAGTCAATTCATGAACTGGGAAGGTAAGCTCATTGGTGGCACGCTCGGCCTGGTGACCCTGGGACCGCTGGGTGCCGCGCTCGGGGCACTGGTCGGCCACCTGTTCGATTCCGGGCAGCTCAGCGGCGCCATGTTCGGTGCCGGACCCGATCCGCGCCTGGTCAACGAGCTGTTCTTTCCGACCACGTTCCGCGTCATGGGCCATATCGCCAAGGCCGACGGCCGGGTCACCGAGCAGGAGATCGCCTCGGCGCGCGCCATCATGCACACGCTGCATCTGCAACCGGCGCAGATCCAGGCTGCGATCGGTTATTTCACCGAGGGCAAGCAGCCGGACTTCGATCTGGATTCGTCATTGTCCCGCCTGCGCGCATCGATCGGGCAATATCCGGATCTGGCGCAATTCTTCGTGGAGATCCAGCTGCAGGCGTCGCTCGTGGGCGATGGCCTGTCGGAAGTGCCGCGTGCGCGGCTGCAGCGCGTAGCGCTGCTGCTGGGCCTGTCGGCTACCGACTTCGGACGCTTGGAGACCCTGCTGCGCTTTCGCCAGCGGGCGTCAACCGGTGGTGCCGGCCCCGGCTACGGCGCCGGCGGTGCCGCGGGGGCGGGGGGCGGCACGGGTGCTGCGCAGCCCGGCTATGACTGGATTGCGCAGGCCTACAGCCTGCTGGAGGCCACGCCGCAGATGTCGGATCAAGAAGTGGTGAAAGCCTACCGGCGGCAGATGAGCCGCCATCATCCGGACAAGCTCAAAGCCAACGGCCTGCCGCCCTCGATGCTCGAGCGCGCCAAGGAGCGCACGCAGCAGATCCAGTCCGCCTACGAGGTGATCCGGGAACGACGCGGCATGCGCTAGGAGCTGCGGATGGGGCTGCTAGACTAACGATTATGAGCAACCCACACTGGATCGCGCCTTCGATCCTATCGGCCGACTTCGCGCGCCTCGGCGAGGAGGTCGACGCGGTGATCGAAGCCGGCGCCGACCTGATCCATTTCGACGTGATGGACAACCATTACGTGCCCAATCTGACCGTGGGGCCGGTGGTGTGCGAGGCGCTGCACCGCCACGGGGTGAAGGTGCCGATCGACGTGCACCTGATGGTGCGCCCGGTGGATCGCATCGTGCCAGATTTCGCAGCCGCCGGCGCGAGCTATATCAGTTTTCATCCCGAGGCCAGCGACCACGTGGACCGAACCATTCACCTGATCAGAGAGCATGGGTGCAAGCCCGGACTGGTGTTCAATCCGGCCACGCCGCTGAACTGGCTGGATTACACGCTCGACAAGCTCGATCTGGTGCTGCTGATGTCGGTGAATCCGGGCTTCGGCGGCCAGCAGTTCATCGACAGCGTGTTGCCCAAGATCGCCGAAGTGCGGCGGCGCGTCAGCGCCAGCGGGCGCGCGCTGCGGGTCGAGGTGGATGGCGGCATCAAGGTGGACAACATCGCTGCCGCGGCCAAGGCGGGCGCCGATACCTTCGTGGCAGGATCTGCGATCTTCGGCAGCAGGAACTACGCGGCGACTATCGCGGCCATGCGCGCCGCGCTGCTGCGCGGCTAAGCCTCGTCATCGTCCTCGTCGTCGTCATCTTCGTCGGCGTCGAACGCGGGCTTCGGCGCTGCCATCGGCTTGCCATCCTTGGACGGCTTGGCGGGCACGATCACCGGCCGGGTCTTCATCTTCGGCCGCGCATTGAATACCACGATGGTCTTGCCGGTGGCGCGCAGCAGGCCCTGGTCTTCCAGCACCTTGAGCACCCGGCCGGCCATCTCGCGCGAGCAGCCCACGAGGCGTGACAGTTCCTGGCGCGACACTTTGATCTGCATGCCTTCCGGATGCGTCATCGCATCGGGTTCGTCGCACAGGCTGGTGATCGCGTGGGCGACGCGTCCGGTGACGTCGACGAATGCGAGATCGCCGAGCTTGCGGTTGGTGCGATCCAGGCGGGTCGCGAGCTGTGTGGCGAGCTCGAAAATCAGGCCCGGGCTCTCGGTCGCGACCTGGCGGAAGCGCGGGTAGGTCATTTCCGCAAGCTCGCAGGCGTTGCGGGTGCGTACCCAGGCGCTGCGGGTGGGCTGCTCGTAGAACAGGCCCATCTCGCCGAAGAACTGACCCTTGTTGAGGTAAGCCAGCACCATCTCGTTGCCTTCCTCGTCCTCGATCATCACTTCGACCGAGCCGCTGATGATGTAGTAGAGAACATCAGGCAGGTCGCCGGCATGGATCAGCACGGTCTTGGAAGGCACCGTGCGGATGCGGCAGTAGCTCAGAAAGCGGTTGATAGCGGGAATGTCGCTCAGCGGTCTGACATTCTCTTCCATATTTTTATTGCCTTGGTTCATGATGATTGAATGATCGATGCCGGCTTTTTATTACCAAATTGTGCCGGCCGCAAGAGACGGTTCAAGCCGGGCAGGTAAGTTAGTCTGCGTGCCGGTGGCGGCGCTCACACCCAGTAGGCGCAGCCGGTCATGACGCGTGCGGCCATTCGCATCAGCGTCGGTATCGGTTGCGGCAAGGACGCCGCGCCGCGGGCGCGCGCCGCCTGCGCATGCGCCGCTTCGTCGGATTTCATCAGCTCGACGATGTGGCGGCTGCGCTGGTCGTTGGCCGGCAGGCGGTCCAGGTGGCTTGCGAGGTGACCCTCGACCTGGCGCTCGGTCTCGGTGACAAAGCCGAGACTGAGCTCATCGCCGAATGCCGCAGCCGCCGCTCCGATCGCGAACGAGCCCAGGTACCAGATCGGGTTCAGGCGGCTGGGGCGCGAATCGAGTTCGTGCAGCCGCGATTCGCACCACGCCAGATGGTCGCCTTCTTCGCTGGCGGCGCGGCGCATGAAGTCGCGGGTACCGCCGGAGCGCGACATGGCGGCCTGGCCGCGATACAGGCCCTGGGCCGCGACCTCCCCGGCATGATTGACGCGCATCAGCCCGGCCGCATGTCGCTTTTCCGCCTCGGTCAGCGGGGCATCGGGCGGCAGCGGCGGCTGGCGCACGCCCTGCGCCGGTGCGAACAGCGTGCGCAGCGTTTCATCCGCCACCTTCAGCATCGAATCGAGCACGTTACTGGCCAGCATGCCCTCATTATATGTCATGTGGCTGGGGAAGCCGGCGTTGAGCGCGGCAGCGGCTGGCCGACACCCCTGGGCACCCCGCCCGCAGGCGCAAGCGCAGCCTGGCGGGGGCTGGATTTTGCAAAGCTTCCGGTCCTTGAGTAGACTCCCCCGCCTTTTGAAATTCCTTTCCTTCGGACAGTCCGCGCTGCGGACTGAAGTGACACGATGAAGACCGAATTCGCCAAGCCCGCGACAGTTCGCGGCGATTGGTATGTTATTGATGCTAGTGGAAAAACCCTCGGCCGTCTGGCATCGCGGATCGCGCTGCGCCTGAAGGGCAAGCACAAGGCCGATTACAGTCCGCATGTGGACATGGGCGATCACATCGTGGTGCTGCACGCCGAGATGATTGCGGTAACCGGCAATAAGCTGGACGACAAGATGTACCACCATTACACCGGCTTTCTGGGCAATCTCAAGTCGATTGCGCTGGGCAAGCTGCTCAAGGAGCACCCCGAGCGGGCGCTGGAGTTCGCGATCAAGGGCATGCTGCCCAAGACCACTCTCGGCCGCCGCATGTTCCGCAAACTGCACGTGTTTGCCGGCGACAAGCATCCGCATGCCGCGCAGCAGCCTAAGCCGCTCGAACTCTGACAGGAACACAAGACATGGCAGTGACCCCGAATTATGGTACCGGCCGGCGCAAGAGCGCCGCCGCGCGCGTTTACATGCAGGCCGGTACCGGCCGCATCACCATCAACGAGCGTCCGATCGATGAATTCTTCGGCCGCGAGACCGGCCGCATGATCGTGCGCCAGCCGCTCGAGGTGGTGCAGATGACGTCCAGGTTCGACATCCGCGTGCACGTGCGCGGTGGCGGCATCACCGGCCAGGCCGGCGCGATCCGACACGGCATCGCGCGCGCGTTGATTCGATACGATGAGGCGCTGCGCAAGCCGCTGCGTCAGGCAGGCTTCGTGACGCGTGATGCGCGCGAAGTGGAACGCAAGAAGGTCGGCCGCCGCAAAGCCCGCCGCGGCACGCAGTACTCCAAGCGTTAATACTGCTGGGGGATCGTCTAGTGGTAGGACCGCGGACTCTGACTCCGCTAACCTAGGTTCGAATCCTAGTCCCCCAGCCACTACTTGCCGGCGCGTTGTATATCTTGCAAGCGCCGGCGGTTGCGCGACGCTGCCGGATGAACGCGAGTTCATGAACTCGACTAAATGAACTCCACTCCGGTGAGCGTACCGACGATCAGCAGATCGGCGGGGCGCGCGGCAAACAATCCCACCGTCACCACTCCGGTAATCTGATTGATGGTCGATTCCATCACCAGCGGATCGGCGATCGATAGATCATGCAGGTCGAGAATCTGGTTGCCATTGTCGGTGGTGACGCCCTGACGCCATACCGGTCGAGCCCCCAGTCCAGCCAGGCGGCGGGCGACGTAGCTGCGCGCCATCGGGATCACTTCGACCGGTAACGGGAAGCGGCCGAGAGTGCTGACCAGCTTGTGGTCATCGACGATGCAGACGAAACGGTCGGCCACGGCGGCGATTATTTTCTCGCGCGTGAGTGCGGCGCCGCCGCCCTTGATCAGCGCCCGGGCGCGGGTGGCCTCATCGGCGCCATCGATATATAGCGGCAGATCCGGCACCGCGTTCAGATCCAGCACCGGCGTGCCCAGCGCGCGCAGCTTTGCGCTGGAGCCTTCAGAACTCGACACCACGCCCTGCAGTCGCGACGCCCAGCCCTCGCGCGCGAGCAGTTCGATGAAGGCGTTGACGGTGGAACCGGTACCAACGCCGAGGATCATGTCATCGCGCAACATCGCCAGTGAAGCACGGGCCGCGTGCTGTTTCTTGATCTGACCCGGGTCGGTGCCCGGTGCCTGGGGCGGCGTCATAGGCGCATGTCCGACATAGTTGAGCCCAGATGCGACAGTGCCCGCTTACGCGGGCACTGTATGAAGCTTGAGGTACGGCGAGCTAGGAACAATTCCAAGCCCGCCGTATATGAAGGCCTTACTTCTTTTTCGAAGCTTTCTTTTTGGCCTTCTTCTTTGCTTTCGCCATGACTATATCTCCATGTCAGGTTAGTCCGGGGCCCGAGTATATACACGCGTTGCAAAATTACAAGCAAGCGAGTAAGGGCGCGCACCGCAGTGATGTGACTCACAGCTCACTCCGCTTCACTCGAGCGACAGGATGAATCGCCAGTGCGCGTCTTCAATCGGCGTGACCGAAAGGCGATTACCCGCGCGCAGAATCATCATCGAGGCCAACTCATCGCGCGCATGCGCTTGCAACTCTGCCAGTGTGATCACGCGCTTGAGTCGACGTTTTAGCCTAATTTCGCAGCTGTACCAGCGCGGTGCCTGTTTGCTGCTGGCGGCATCGTAGTGCGGGTCGCGGCGATTGAATGCGGTCGGATCGGGGTAGGCGGCGCGCACCACCTGCACGATCGCCACCACTCCGGGTAGCGCGCAGCTGGAGTGATAGAGCAGGGCCTCATCGCCCTTCTTGATCTGGTCGCTAATGAAGTTGCGTGCCTGGTAGTTGCGTACTCCGTCCCAACTGGTGCTCTTGCGAGGTGCGGCGGCAAGATCATCGACGCCGAAGGTCGAGGGTTCGGTCTTGAGGAGCCAATGCTGCATTGCCCGATGTCCTACGCAGCCGCGGCTGTGAATATCGATATACCGGCTTCGGTGACTACCGCATCCAGCGGTACGTCATGGCTGCCGCGCTCGATCAGCGGCAGCTGCTGGCATTGAAAGGCGATGCCGACCAACAGCGGCCGATGCCAGCTGTGCCGATGGCGCCGATAGGCAAACATCCGATCGTAGTAACCACCGCCGGTGCCCAGGCGCGTGCCATGGGGATCGAATCCCAGCACCGGCAGCAGCACTACCGATAGCGCGCGCGCAGCGATGATCTGCTGTGTGTCGGGTTCGGGAATACCCAGGCGATTGATCGACGACAGTGCTCCGGCGTCGCGTGCGAACACCATGCGGCGGTAGCGGTAATCCACGATGCACGGCAGATACACCGGGCAATTGCGCTTGCGGGCCAGATCGCGCAGCGCTCCCGTCGGCACTTCGGTGCCGATTGATGCGTACAGGCCGACCGCGCGTGCGCCGCGCAGCCAGCGGGTGCCGGCTATATACATAGCGATGGTGTGGGCGGCGGCGGTGCGTTGGCCCGGCGTCAATTCGGCGCGTAGGGCGCGCAGCCGGCGGCGGATGTCGCGGCGCGTGTCGGGCGCGGCGCCGGAGGTGATAGCGGCGGCGGATGTGCCGCCCGCGCCAGTGGCGGCGCCCGCGGCGCTAGCGATCAGAGAATTCAAGGGCGTCACCCGCAGATGCCGGTACGGACCGTTGCTCTCGACCGGAGCAACAAGTGGGATCACCTGCGACAGGTAAGGCTTTCTGCTGCATGGCAGACCTGCACAGTGCTGTCAGCAAGGCTATCGATCCCTTGGGTGTTTCAATTAGGGTCGAGAGGTAACCCAGCCCGATTGTCGAACACCGCAGGCGACGCTTGCGGCCACTGTACACCAATCTTCCTGCAACTGTCCCCGCATTGGTCAGTCCGCAGACTCGATCACAGTTCGAGCTGTTGTCCCTTCTCCAGCGCCGATTCCACCCGCTCGCGCAGCGCCTTGATGCGGCGGCCGGTGTCCTGATCCGCGCCGGTATCGCGGGCGCGCAGTCGCAGCACTTCGTGTGCCAGGTTCAGTGCCGCCATGACAGCAATGCGGTCCAGGCCCGCGATTTTGCCGCTGTCGCGGATCTCGCGCATGCTCTTGTTGAGGATCTCGGCGCTGTCAAGCAGATCGGTGCGCTCGTCGGGACCGCAGGCGACGATATATTCTTTTTCCAGGATGCGTACGCTTAGGGGCCGTATCGCCTCGCGCGATTCGGTCATGCGCTGTGTTCCATGGCCTTGAGGCGGCCGATCATGGCCTCCACACGCGTGCGTACCTGCTCGCTGCGATTGAGCAACGAGGTCTTCTCTGCAGCGAGCAACTCCTGTCGCTGGCGCAGCGCGCGGTTTTCTTCTTTGATCTGCTGCACCGTGGTCAGCAGTTCCTCGACGCGCTTCTCAAGGCGTTTGAGCTCGATATCGAACGCCCCGGTACCTTTAGCTTCTGCCATGACAAAACTATAGTTCCGTGCGGATGCATCGGTCAATGAAAATGGCTGCTTAGCGGCCGAAGTTGCGGTTGCTATCAAGGCTGCAATACCATTTTGCGGTGCCGACGCATCACGATTACTCCGAAATCCAGAAAACACTGGCCGCCTCGCATGCGCTGGCCGATCCGGCTGAGGCTCACGGCACCCTGGCGGGGGCATTGTGCGCGCTGGTGCCCTACCGCCTGGAGGACTGGCTGGCCGAGATCCTGCCGGACGGCAGCATCGGCGGCGGGGACGCCGATCCGGTGCTGCAGACTCTTTATGAGGGCACCGTGGCCGCCCTGGCCGGCCACGGCATGGATTTCGATCTGCTGATTCCCGGGGATGACCGCCCGATCGAGGAGCGTACCCAGGCGTTGACCTCATGGTGTACCGGGTTCCTGTACGGACTTGGCACGAGCGGTGCCGCCGATCCGCAGCGCCTGCCGGGCGAGCTGGGCGAGATCGTGCGCGATCTGACCGAGATCACGCGTGCCGGCGTCGACAGCAGCGACGGCGAGGAAGCCAACGAATCCGCACTGGCGGAACTGACCGAGTTCGTCCGCGTTGGGGTGCAGCTGGTATTCGATGAGCTGGAACCGCTACGCGAGCGCCACATCCCGCCAGGACACGTACTGCATTAGACTCACCGGTTTCATCACCGAGGTAGCCATGGCCGATCCAGTCAAAGGCGAATTCGCCCGCCGGCGCACGCAGCTGATGCGGCTGATGGGCGGCGATGCGATTGCGATCCTGCCGGCCGCTCCGGTGCGCCAGCGCAACAACGACGTCGACTACAACTACCGCCAGGACAGCGATTTTTATTACCTGACCGGATTCAGTGAGCCCGAAGCGGTAGCGGTACTGATTCCCGGGCGCGCGGCCGGCGAATACGTGCTGTTCGTGCGCGACCGCAATCCGGAACGCGAGATCTGGGACGGCGTGCGCGCCGGTCCCGCCGGCGCGGTCGAGCAGTACGGCGCCGACGACGCCTTTCCGATCGCCGATATCGACGAGATCCTGCCGGGCCTGATGGAGAAGTGCTCGCGGGTGTACTACACCATGGGCCTGACCCAGGAGTTCGACCATCAGGTGCTCGGCTGGGTCAACACGCTGCGCTCGCAGGCGCGCACCGGTGCGCATCCGCCGCAGGAGTTCGTGGCGCTCGATCATGTGCTGCACGACATGCGGCTGTTCAAGAGCCGCGGCGAGCTGAGCCTGATGCGCCGTTCGGGCGAGATCGCCGCCGGTGCGCATGTGCGCGCGATGCGCTACTGCCGGCCCGGGCGCATGGAATACGAGGTCATGGCCGAACTGCTGCACGAGTTCAACCGCCACGGCGCAGACATCTCCTACTATCCGATCGTCGGCGGCGGCGCCAATTCCTGTGTACTGCACTACCGCGACAACAGCGCGCGGCTCAACGATGGCGATCTGCTGCTGGTGGATGCGGGCTGCGAGTTCGGCTACTACGCCTCCGACATCACACGGACCTATCCGGTAGCCGGCCGCTTCACCAGCGAGCAGCGCGCGGTGTACGAGGTGGTGCTGGAAGCGCAACGCGCGGCGATTGCCAAGGTCAAGCCCGGCAACTCCTGGGATGAGCCGCATGAGGCCGCGGTGCGCGCCATCACCCAGGGACTCAAGCGCATCGGGCTGCTCAAGGGTTCGCTGCCGACACTGATCCGCTCCGGGGCCTACAAGACCTTCTTCATGCATCGCACCGGCCACTGGCTCGGCATGGACGTGCACGATGTCGGTGACTACAAGGTGGGCGATGAATGGCGGGTGTTCGAGCCCGGCATGGTGCTGACGGTGGAGCCGGGGATTTATATCGCCGCCGGCACGCGCGGCGTGTCGCGGCGTTTCTGGAATATCGGGGTGCGCATCGAGGATGACGTCGTGGTCACCCGAAACGGTTGCGAGGTCCTGACCGACGATGCACCGAAGGAGCCGGACGCGATCGAAGCGTTGATGGTCGCGGCGTGACAGCGTCGGCCAGCTCGCGCTGCGATGTCGCCATCGTCGGGGGCGGCATGGTGGGGGCGAGCCTGGCGCTGGCGCTGGCTGGCACGCGGCTGAAAGTGCTGCTGATCGAGGCCGTGGCTGCCGGCAGCGAGCTGCAACCGAGCTTCGATCAGCGCAGCACCGCGCTCGGCAATGGCGCGCGCCAGATCCTCGCCACCCTGGGAGTGTGGGACGAGATCGCGCCCGCTGCGGCGCCGATACGCGAGATCCACGTCTCGGATGCCGGCCACTTCGGCTTCGCCCGGCTCAACGCCGCCGAACACGGGCTCGAGGCCTTCGGCTACACGGTCAACAATCGGCAGCTGGGCGCGATACTGTGGCGCGCGCTCGAGCGCTGCCCGCAGGTGCAACTGCATAGTCCGGTGCGCGTGACGGCGCTCAGTCTCGGGCCTGAGTGGGCCGAGCTGCGCATCGACGATGGCCGCCTGCTGCAGGCACGCCTCGTGGTCGCCGCCGATGGCGCGCATTCGCTGGTCAAGCACGCGGCCGGCATCGACTCGAGCGAGCGCGACTACGGCCAGGTGGCGCTGGTGGCGAATATCCGCACCGATCGCAGCGCGCGCGGCATTGCCTATGAGCGTTTCACCGCCTCAGGACCGCTGGCCTTGCTGCCGCTGGCCGATGGCAGCTACACCGTGGTCTGGACGCTGCTGCCTGCGCGTGCGGCGGCGATGCGCGAGTGCGACGACGCTGAATTCTGCCGCCTTCTGCAGCACAGCTTCGGTTGGCGCGCGGGGCGGATTCTCGCAGTCGGCAAACGCGCCAGCTACCCGCTGGCGCTGGTGCGTGCGCAGGAGCTGTGCGGTCAGCGCGTCGTGCTGGTGGGTAACGCCGCGCAGGCGCTGCATCCGGTGGCCGCACAGGGCTTTAACCTGGGACTGCGCGACGCGGCCACACTGGCGGAACTGATCGCCGGTGCGAGCGATCCCGGGGCGGCGCAACTGCTGGCGCAGTTCGCGCAGCGCCGCAGCGCCGATCGAAGCGGGATGATTGGCTTTACCGATCAGCTGGTGAAACTGTTCGACAGCCAGGGCGGCGCGGCGATTGCCGCGCGCAACCTCGGGCTGCTGCTGTTCGACCTGAACGCGCCGGCCAAGCGCGCGCTATCGCGCCTGAGCTGGGGTTTTGGCGGTGCATTGCCGCGGCTGTCGCGCGGCCTGGCGCTGCAGTCATGACGGCAGCTGGTGAAAATTATGACATCGTGGTGGTCGGTGGCGGCCTGACCGGCGCCTGCACCGCGGCGCTGCTGGCACGGCATGGGGGCATCGAGCCGCAGCGCATCGCGCTGCTGTCGGGCGAGCCGCCGATCGTCGGCGGGGTGGGTGGCGCCGATGCGCCGCCGGAGCTGCGCGTGGTGGCGATTTCGCGCGCCAGCGAGCGCGTACTCCAGGCGAGCGGGGCCTGGCAGCGGCTCGATCTGTCGCGCCTGTGCGCCTATGAGCGCATGCGGGTGTGGCACGAATCGGGTGCCGCCACCGGCGATGGCGCGCTGTGCTTTGATGCCGCCGATATTGGTGAGCCGAACCTGGGGTCCATCGCGGAGAACGGCGCGCTGCTGCGCGCCTGTATCGACAGCTTCCGCGAGGCCGGGGGTGCGCTGGTCACCGGCCAGCTGGCGAGCATGAGCATCGACGCGCAAGCCGCGCAAGTGCAATGCAGCGACGGCTCGGGCATGACGGCGCGGCTGGTGGTCGGTGCCGATGGCGCACGCTCGCTGGTGCGCGAGTGCGCCGGCCTTACGGCGCGCACGCGCGACTATCGGCAGCAGGCGATCGTGGCCACGGTGCGTACCGGGCGCGCGCACGAGAACACCGCCTGGCAGCGATTTCTGCGCACCGGACCGTTGGCGTTCCTACCCTTGTTCGATGGCAGCAGTTCGATCGTGTGGTCGGTGGATGAGGCGCTCATGCCGCAGCTGCACGATTGCAGCGCCGCCGAGTTCAACCAGCAACTGGAGGCGGCCGCCGATGGCGTACTCGGGGCCACCACGCTGGTGAGTGAACGCCTGAGCTTTGCGCTTCGCAGCGTGGCAGCACACTCGTACATCGCGCCGCGCTGTGCACTGATCGGCGATGCGGCGCACGTGATTCATCCGCTCGCGGGTCAGGGCGCAAATCTGGGACTGCTGGATGCGGCGGCCCTGTGCGAGGCGGTGGCGCAGGCGGGCGTGCAACGCGAAGACCCGGGCGCACTGCGCCTGCTGCGCAGCTACGAGCAGCAGCGGCGCACGCACAATCTGTTCATGGACGCGGCGATGAGCGCGCTGCACAGCGGCTTTGGCGTCACGCGTGGTCCGGCCGCCTGGCTGGTTAATCGCGGTCTGGCCGTGGTTAATCGCAGCAGCACGCTCAAGCGGGCGTTCGCGCGCCAGGCGTTGGGGACCGCCGGCGCGCTGCCGCGCCTGGCGCGCGCGTCGATCGCGTAGTCGGCGTTGGCACCATCCCAGTCCCACAGGAACGTGGAGCGCAGTTGGGCGCGCGCCTGGTAACCGTCGGCGTTGTCGGGCGCGAGCGTGATCGCGCGCTCGGTCGCCGCTGATGCTCGATCAAGGCCGTTTGGGTCGCCGGTCAGATCCGCAAGACTCGCCTCGGACAGTGCCAGGTGCGCATAGGCAGCCGCGTAGCCGGGATCGAGCGCGATCGCGCGATCAAAAGACTCGATCGCGCTTTTTTGACTCTCGGGCGTGGGTTGATCCTCGTATTTGCTACCGAGCAGGTAAAGACTGTGCGCCGCGGCGTTCTCGGTGCGCACAGCGCTGCTGGTGGCGGCACTCGGGAGCGTGACCTTCAGTTCCTCCACGACGCGGCCGGCGATCTCGTCCTGAACCTTGAACACGTCCTTGAGATCTCGATCGTAGGTCTGCGACCACAGGTGATAGCCGTTGTCGGCGCGGATCAGCTGCGCGGTGACCCGAACGGTGTTGCCGGCCTTGCGCACGCTGCCTTCGAGCAGGTACGCCACGCTCAGCGCCTTGGCGATCTCGGCTACGGTCGCGTGCTGACCTTTGAAATAGAACGAGGAGGTGCGCGCGGGCACCCGCAGATCCGGTACCTTGGTCAAAAGGTCGATCAATTCCTCCGACAGACCGTCGGAGAAGTATTCCTGGTCCTTCTTTTCGCTCATGTCCGTGAATGGCAGCACCGCGATCGAGCGCTCGGGCGCGGCACCGACGGCGCCTTCGGAGACCAGCCGTGCGGCGGCACCGGGTGCTGCCGCGCCGGCAGTGGATCCGAATTCGGCCACGGCCGTGGATGCAGGCTTCGCTACCAGCCGCCGCCAGGGCTTGAGCGCCATGGCGCCGGCCAGCAGCAGCAGCGCGCCGGGGAGCAGCATCCAGCGGCTGAAGTGCGGCCGCTTTGGGCCGGCGCTGCGGCTGGCTGGCCGGCAGCTCCCAGGAGCGTCGCGATGCGCTGGCAGAACGACGCGGGCGTCGCACCGGCGGCAAGGCGCGTCCACTGCACGCGCAGGAACGATTCGGGCAGGTCCGGGACCGACTCCGGGGTCGCGTCCACGCACACCGGAATGATGAACGCCTTGTTGCGCGCGATCATGTGCGAGCGCTGCTCGGCGATGCTCCATTCGAGCCGGAAATAGCCTTCCGGACGCGCGGTGGTGTGCCCCGAGATGATCGGGATGAACAGGGCGCAGTCGCGGATCTGCGCTCGGATCTTCAGGTCCCAGGCATCACCACCGCGCAGTTCGCTCTGATCGAACCAGACTTCGACGCCCGATGATCGCAGCGCCTCGCAGATGCGCTGCGCGGCCTGTGCATCCTGCGATGCATAGCTCAGGAATACGGCCCGCGAGGCCTCGGTCAGCATTTATTTGACTGGAATGCGGTCGATCTTGGCGGCACAGATGAAGTCGTTCTCCGACAGTCCGCCGACGGCGTGAGTGGAATAGCGCACGCGGCAGTAGTTGTAGCCGACTTCCAGGTCCGGGTGATGGTCCTCGATGTTGGCCACGTGCGCCAGGGCGTTGACGAAGCTCATGGTGCGGTAGAAGTCGCGGAATGAGAATTCGCGCTTGATGGCCTTGCCGCCCTCGATCAGGCGCCAGTCGGCGGCGAGTGCCTTAAGCTCGGTCCTGGCGCGCTTGGCTGTATAGGCGGCGGCCTTGCCATCACACGGCTTGCAGCGCCGTTTCGCAAGATCGGTCATGGCTACCCCTGCACGCGACGGGTGTAAGTGCGCGCCACGTACTGCTCGACCAGCTCCTGGAATTCCTCCGCGATGTGCTCGCCCTTGAGCGTCACCGTCTTGGCGCCGTCCTCATATACCGGTGCCACCGGTCGCTCCCCGGTGCCGGGCAGGCTGATACCGATGTTGGCGCGCTTGCTCTCGCCAGGTCCGTTGACCACGCAGCCCATGACGGCCACGGTCATCTCCTCGACGCCGTCGTAGACATCGCGCCAGCCTGGCATGCGCTCGCGCAAATGACGCTGGATGCGGTCGGCCAGGGTCTGGAAATAGGTGCTGGTGGTGCGGCCGCACCCGGGGCAGGCGGTCACCAGCGGTGTGAACGAGCGCAGCCCCATGGTCTGCAGCAGTTCCTGCGCCACGATCACCTCGCGCGTGCGATCACCATCCGGCTCGGGTGTGAGTGAGACGCGAATGGTGTCGCCGATGCCCTGCTGCAGCAGGATCGCCATCGCGGCCGAGGAGGCGACGATGCCCTTGGAACCCATGCCGGCCTCGGTCAGCCCCAGGTGCAGCGGATAGTCACAGCGCGATGCGAGTTCGGTGTAGACCGCCACCAGGTCCTGCACCGCGCTCACCTTGGCCGACAGAACGATGCGATCGCGCGTCAGCCCGATGTCGACCGCGCGCTGCGCGCTGTCGAGCGCCGAGCGTACGATGGCATCGCGCATCACTTCCTGCGCGGAAGACGGTTCGCTCTTGCGGCTGTTCTCATCCATCAGCCGCAGCAGCAGGTCCTGGTCGAGGCTGCCCCAATTGACGCCGATGCGCACCGGCTTGTTGTTGCGGCAGGCGATCTCGATCATCTCCGCGAACTGCGGATCACGTTTGCTGCCGCGCCCGACGTTGCCGGGATTGATGCGGTACTTCGCCAGCGCCTCGGCGCAGGCGGGGTGCTCCTGCAGCAGCTTGTGGCCGTTGAAATGGAAATCGCCGATCAGCGGCACGCTGCAGCGCAGCTGCTGCAGTCGCTCGGCAATAAGCGGCACCGCAGCCGCCGCTTCCGCCGTGTTGACGGTGATACGGACCAGCTCGGAGCCGGCCGCGGCCAGCTGCTGCACCTGGCGTGCGGTGGACTCGACGTCCGCGGTGTCGGTGTTGGTCATCGACTGCACCACGATCGGTGCCTGACCGCCGATTGTGACGCCGGCGACCTTGACCGGCACTGTGGTGTGGCGATTACGCTGCATGTGCCTATTGTAGCGGCAAACGTAGTGGTGCAGCGGCGCACGCTGCTATCATTCCGCTACCCGTGGATTCGTCCGCAAGACGGGTGCACAGCGGAGTCAAGTCTGGGCAGGCACACCTGTTTATTCGACCTGCACGTGGCCCTGGGGGCGCGCATGGTCGATTTTGGCGGCTGGGACATGCCGGTCGCCTACGGCTCGCAGATCGAAGAGCACCATGCGGTGCGGCATGCATCCGGCGTGTTCGACGTATCCCACATGTGCGTGGTCGATCTGATCGGCCCGGGCACGCGTGCTCTGCTGTCGCGGCTGCTGGCCAATGACATCGGGCGGCTGCGCGTGCCCGGCAGCGCGCTCTATAGCTGCATGCTCAACGATCAGGGCGGGGTCATCGACGACCTGATCGCCTACTACCTGGCCGACGATCAATTCCGCCTGGTGGTGAACGCCGGCACGCGCGACAAGGACCTGGCCTGGATCGGCGCGCACGCGGCCGGTGTCGACGTCAGGCTACTCGAGCGGCGCGATCTGGCGATTCTGGCGGTACAAGGTCCGCTGGCGCGCGAGCGCACGGCGACGCTGATGTCGTCGGAAGCGGCCTGGACGGCGATGGCGCTGCCGCCGTTCTACGGCGCGCAGATCGCGGACTGGTTCATCTCGCGCACCGGTTACACCGGTGAGGACGGTTTTGAGATCATGCTGCCGGCCGGCGAGGCGGGAAAATTATGGCAGCGCCTCAACGGCGGCGGCGTGCGCTCCTGCGGCCTGGGCGCGCGCGATACGTTGCGGCTGGAGGCCGGCATGAACCTGTACGGTAACGACATGGACGAGCACACCCACCCGCTCGAATCGGGCCTCGCCTGGAGCGTGGCGTTCGCGCCGACGCAGCGCGAATTCATTGGTCGCGCGGCGCTGCAAGCCATACGCGCGCGCGGCAGCGAGCACAAGCGGGTTGGACTGGTGCTGGATGAGCGTGCGGTGCTGCGCAGCCATCAGCGGGTCATCGTCGCGGGGGTCGGCGAGGGCGAGGTCACCAGCGGCACCTACTCGCCGACACTGGCGCGCTCCATCGGCCTGGCGCGCGTGCCGGCGGCGACCGGAAACACGGTGCAGGTCGACGTGCGCGGCCGGCTGTTGCCGGCCGTCACCGTGCGGCCGCCATTCGTGCGTCACGGCCGGCCGATGATCCCGCTGCCGGCGTGACGCATCTTTCATGTTCGATCATGTTCGATAAGGAATAACGACTAATGAGCAACATTCCGGCGGATCTGAAATACACCCGCAGCCACGAATGGCTCAAGGCGCTGCCCGAGGGCATCGTCGAGATCGGCATCAGCGATCACGCGCAGCAGTCCCTGGGCGATCTGGTGTTCGTCGAGCTGCCCGAGGTTGGCCGCAGTCTTGCCGCCGGTGAGGCCTGCGCGGTGGTCGAATCGGTCAAGGCGGCCTCCGACATCTATGCGCCGGTCGCCGCGACGGTGGTGGCCATCAACGTGCAGCTGGCCGAGGCGCCGGAGTTGATCAACCAGGATCCGTATGGGCGCGGCTGGATCATGCGGCTCAAGCCCACGGCCCAAGGAGCCGTTTCCGGGTTGCTGTCGGCGCACGACTACCAGGCGCTGGCGGCCGCGGGCTGAAGAGCTGGTACGCATGCCATTCATTCCGCACACCGATGACGATGAACGCGAGATGCTGGCCGCGATCGGTGCGCCGAGCATCGAGGCGCTGTTCGATGAGATACCGGCCAATCTGCGGCTGCAGTCGCTGGAGGGGCTGCCTTCCGGGTTGAGCGAGCTGGAGGTGATGCAGCTGATGGCCGCGCGCGCACGGGCGGACGGCCGGGCGCTGTGCTTCATCGGCGCCGGCGCTTATGAGCATCACATTCCGGCCGCCGTCTGGTCCACGATCACGCGTGGGGAGTTCTACAGCGCCTATACGCCCTACCAGGCCGAAGCCAGCCAGGGCACGCTGCAGTCGATCTACGAGTACCAGAGCATGATGGCGCACCTGACCGGCATGCAGGTGTCGAACGCGTCGCTGTACGACGGCGCGACCGCGGTGGCGGAAGCCTGCCTGATGGCGGTGCGCGCCAACCGGCGCTCCAGTGCGGCCCGCATCCTGCTGCCGCGCAGCCTGCATCCGCATTATCGCGCCGTCACGCTGGCGATGGCGCTCAATCAGGGCCTGAGGTTCGACACGCTGCCGTACATGCGCGATGGCGGCCACATGAGTCTCGACTCGCTGGCGGTGCATGACGGTGAGGACATCACCGCGCTGGTGATCCAGCAGCCGAATTTCTTCGGTGTATTCGAGGAGGTCGATGCGCTGACCGACTGGGCGCACGCGCGCGACACGCTGGTGATCGCGGTGGTGAACCCGACATCACTGGCGCTGCTCAAACCGCCCGGTGAATGGGGCGCGAAGGGCGCGGACATCGTGGTCGGGGAAGGTCAGCCGCTGGGTTGTCCGCTGTCCTCGGGCGGTCCGTACTTCGGTTTCATGACCACGCGCATGCAGCACGTGCGGCAGATGCCGGGGCGCATCGTCGGGGCTACGGTGGATGCCGACGGGCGGCCGGGCTTTTCCCTGACGCTGCAGGCGCGCGAGCAGCATATCCGGCGCGCCAAGGCGACCTCGAACATCTGTACCAACCAGGGCCTGCTGATGATGGCCGGCACCCTGTATCTGGCGCTGATGGGCGCCGAGGGCCTTGCGCGCGTGGCCGCCGCGTCGATGGCGCGCACCGCGGAGCTGGTGGCCGCACTGACGGCGATTCCGCAGGTGCGCCGCGCATTCGCGCGCCCGGGTTTTCACGAGGCGGTGCTGACGCTGGAGCGGCCGGTGGCACCGGTGCTGCAGGCGCTGGCCCAGCGCGGCATCCAGGGCGGCCTGGATCTGGCCGACTATTACCCCGAACTCGGTGCGGCGCTGCTGGTGTGCGCCACTGAGACCAAGAGCAGCGCCGACATCGACGCCTATGCAAGCGCGCTGTCCGAAGCACTGCGTTCGGCGCGCGCGGCCTGAAAGCACGAGCCTTAAATCCATGAGCCTGGCGCTGCGCGAGAAGCTGATCTTCGATTACTCCCGGCCCGGTCGCGGCGCGCGCGGCCAATGGCCGACAGTGCCGGCGGGCGCGGCGCCCGAGGCGGTGCCGGCCGGCATCGCGCGCCGGGCGCGGCCGCTGCTGCCCGAGGTCAGTGAGCTCGACGTGGTGCGCCACTACACCCGCCTGTCGCAGCTGAATTTCTCGATCGATACGCACTTCTATCCGCTCGGCTCGTGCACCATGAAGTACAACCCGCGGGCCTGCAATGCCGCGGCCCTGCTGCCGGAGTTCGCCGGCCGCCATCCGCTGGCGCCGGTGGTGCATGGCCAGGGGTTCCTGGCCTGCATGTACGAGCTGCAGGAAATGCTCAAGGCGGTCACCGGCATGCGCGGCGTGGCGCTCAGTCCGCTGGCCGGGGCGCACGGCGAGTTCGCCGGCGTGGCGATGATTCGCGCCTATCACCGCGCGCGCGGCGATCTGGCGCGCCATGAGATCATCGTGCCGCAGGCCGCGCACGGCACCAATCCTGCGACCGCGACCATGTGCGGCTGTGTGGTGCGCGAGGTGGCGGTGGGCGCCGACGGCGACGTCGATCTGGAAGCGCTGCGCGCGGCGGTGAGTGCGAGTACCGCGGGCATCATGCTGACCAACCCGTCGACCCTCGGGGTGTTCGAGCGGCGTATCGAGGAGGTGGCGCGCATCGTGCACCAGGCTGGGGGCCTGTTGTACTACGACGGCGCCAATCTCAATGCCATCCTCGGCAAGGTGCGGCCCGGGGATATGGGTTTTGACGCCATCCACATGAACCTGCACAAGACCTTCTCCACCCCGCACGGCGGCGGCGGACCGGGCGCCGGCGCGGTCGGTGTGTCGGCACGGCTGCTGCCGTTCCTGCCGCTGCCGATTGTCGAGCGCGGCACCGAGCAGCCGCTGTATCGCTGGCTGGGCGAGCGCGAGCTGCCGCAGTCGATCGGCCGACTCACCGGCTTCGGCGGCAATGCCGGCGTGCTGCTGCGCGCCTACGTCTATATGCGCATGCTGGGGCGCGAGGGCATGCGGCGGGTCGGGGAATATGCGACCTTGAACGCCAATTACCTGTCGGCGCGCCTGCAGCAGATCGGCTTCGAGGCCGCCTATCCGCAGCGGCGCGCCAGCCATGAATTCATCCTCACGCTCAAGCGGGCCGAGCAGGACTACGGTGTGACGGCGATGGACGTGGCCAAGCGGCTGCTGGACCTGGGCTTCCATGCACCCACGACGTATTTCCCGCAGTTGATCAGCGAGTGCCTGCTGATCGAGCCTACCGAGACCGAGAGCAAGCAGACGCTGGACGCGTTCGTGGCCGCCATGGCGCAGATTCTGCGCGAGGCGCAGGAGGATCCCGAGCAGCTGCATGGCGCTCCGCATAGACTGCCGGTGCGGCGGCTCGACGACGTGCGCGCGGCGCGGGAGCTGAACCTCATTTATCAGGGGCCGGGCGGGTGACGGAGCGCGAGAAACTTCAGGGACTGGGACGCATGCAGCGCGCCTTCGCATCGAGCGCGAAGGGCTTTGTCGGTGCGTTTCGCGACGAGCAGGCGTTTCGCCAGGAACTGCTGTTCGCCTGCCTGACGCTGCCGCTCGGAATCTGGCTCGGACACAGCGGGGTCGAGCGTGCGCTGCTGGTGGCTCCGGTGCTGCTGATCCTGACGGTCGAGCTGCTCAACAGCGCCATCGAGGCGACCGTGGACCGCATCGGGCTGGAGCGCCACGAACTGGCGGGGCTCGCCAAGGACATCGGTTCCGCGGCAGTCATGCTGTCGTTCATCCTGCTGGGCGTAGTGTGGCTGCTGGTGCTCGCCGGACGCTAGCGCCAGGGCGCAGTCAAGCGCCGCTATCAGCAGGGCATCAGATTTACCTAGAGGGGTTCCCACCAGATGACGGCACTGATCTGCGGTTCGATGGCGTACGACACGGTCATGGTGTTCGAGGGCAAGTTTCGCGATCAGATCCTGGCGGATCGCCTGCATGTGCTGAACGTGGCGTTCCTGGTGCCCTCAATGCGGCGCAATTTCGGCGGCTGTGCCGGCAACATCGCCTACAACCTCAAGCTCCTGGGCGGCGACGGACTGATCATGGCGACCGTCGGCCATGACTTCACACCCTATGCCGCCTGGCTCGATCAGACCGGCTTGCCGCAGACGCACGTGCGCCTGCTGGCCGACCAGTTCACTGCCCAGGCTTACATAACCACCGATCTGGAGAACAACCAGATCACGGCCTTCCACCCCGGGGCAATGAACTATTCACATCTGAACAAGGTCACTGATAGCACCGGTATCAAGCTCGGTATCGTGGCGCCCGACGGGCGCCAGGGTATGCTCGAGCACGCCGAGCAGTTCGCCGCCGCGGGCATTCCGTTTGTGTTTGATCCGGGCCAGGGCCTGCCGATGTTCGGCGAAGTGGAACTGCGCACCTTCATCGAGCGCGCCTCGTGGGTGGCGGTGAACGACTATGAAGCGAGCATGCTGGCGGAGCGCAGCGGCTGGTCGCTGGAGAAGATTGCCACGCAGGTGCGGGGGCTGATCGTCACGCGCGGTGCCGAGGGCTCGTGGATTTTTGCCGACGGGCAGCGCCGCGAAATCCCAGTGGCAAAAGCGGCACGCATCGCCGATCCAACCGGCTGTGGCGATGCCTATCGCGCCGGATTGCTGTTCGGCCTGGAGCGTGGCTGCGACTGGCACACGACCGGGCGCGTGGCAGCGCTGCTGGCGGCGATCAAGATCGAGCAGCACGGCACGCAGCAGCATCGCTGCAGCGCGGATGAGTTTCGCGACCGCTTTCAGTCGGAATTTGGATATTCACTATGACATTAAGGCTCTGGGCTGTGGCGAATTGCGCGGCGCTGATCGCATCGGCGGCGGCGTGGGGCGCGGCGCCGGCCGCGCCTGCGGTGCCTGCGGCAGCGGCGGCCGCGACTAGCCCTGGCGCCAGCGCTGCGGTAATAGCACCGGTCCCGGGTGACACCGCGCAGCCGCCGGCGACGGTGCCATCCAAGCCGGCCGCGGTGGTGGTGGGCGCCGGCGAGGAAGCCTCGGCGGCCGACTGGGCGGCGACGCTGGAGCGCATCGCCGGCAGCGTGGTGGCCATTCAGATCGATATGGCGCGCTCATTCGATACCGAGCGCAATACTTCCGCGCAGGCCACCGGCTTCGTGGTCGATGCCGAGCACGGACTGATACTCACCAACCGTCACGTGGTGACGCCAGGCCCGGTGACCGCGGAGGCGACCTTTCTCAATCGCGAGGAGGTACAGCTGTACCCGGTGTATCGCGATCCGGTGCATGATTTCGGTTTCTATCGCTACGATCCGAGCAAACTGAAATTCATCAGCCCCAAGGCGCTGCCGCTGGCGCCGCAGGCGGCACAGGTCGGACGCGAGATCCGTGTGGTCGGCAACAACGCCGGCGAACAACTCTCGATCCTGGCCGGCACGCTGGCACGGCTGGACCGCGAGGCGCCCGACTACGGCGTCGGCCGCTACAACGACTTCAACACCTTTTATATCCAGGCGGCATCGGGTACCTCGGGCGGCTCCTCCGGCTCACCGGTGATCGACATCCATGGCCGCGTGGTGGCGCTCAACGCCGGCGGCGCCAGCGGTGCGGCCTCGAGTTTCTATCTGCCGCTCGATCGCGTGCGGCGCGCGCTGCAGCTGATCCAACAGGGCAAGCCGGTCACGCGCGGCACGCTGGAGACCGAGTTTCGCTACCGGCCGTTCGATGAATTGCGGCGCCTGGGCCTGCAGAGCGGCACCGAGGCCGAGGTGCGTAAATCGCAGTCCGATGGCACCGGCATGCTGGTGGTCTGGGATGTGCAGCCGGGCTCGCCCAGCGACGGGATACTGGAGCCCGGAGACATCCTGGTGCGCGTCAACGGCGCGCTGGCGACACGCTTCGAGCCGCTGGAAGCCGTGCTCGACGACACGGTCGGCGGCAACGTCGAGCTGCAGCTGCAGCGCGGCGGCGTGCTGTACACCGCCAAGCTCAAGGTCGACGACCTGGACTCGATCACTCCGGCCTCGTTCCTGGAATTGGGCGACGCCGTGGTGCATACGCTGTCCTACCAGGAGGCGCGTGCGTTTCATCGCCCCATCAGCGGCGTGTTCGTGGCCGCTTCGGGCTATATATTCGATGCCGCGGGCGTGCCGCGCGGTTCGGTCATCACCGAGCTGAACTCGAAGAAGATCGACACCCTGGCGGATTTCGCCGCCGCGGTCGGCGAGCTCGGTGACGGCGCACGCGCCACGGTGCGCTACGTGACCATCGACGACCCCAACACCAGCCAGCTGCGCTCGATACGCATCGATCGGCGCTGGTTCCCGGCGCGAGCGTGTCAGCGCGATGATCATATCGGTTACTGGCCATGCAGCGATCTGCCGCCGGCGGCGAAAGCCGAGCTGCCGGCGCCCGCCTCAGCGCAGCTGCCGCGGATCGACGACAAGTACGCGGCGGCGATCGCCCCATCGTTGGCGTTCATCACCTTCGACATGCCGTATGCGGTATCGGGCGTCACCGAGCGCAATTATCACGGCGCCGGACTGATCATCGATGCGGAGCGCGGGCTGATCATCACCGATCGCAATACCGTGCCGGTGTCGGTGGGCGACGTGCGTCTGACCTTCGCCGGCACGATCGAGATTCCCGGCCAGATCGTGTACGTGCATCCGCTGCATAACCTGGCGGTGATTCATTACGATCCGAAGCTCATTGGCAGTACCCCGGTCAGGGCGGCCAGGCTTGATACGGCGCCGCTGAAGGCCGGTGAAACCGTCAACGTGGTCGGACTGGACGGTAACGGCGAACTCAAATCACGTATTACCAGCATTGCCGACGTCGACTCGCTGCAGCTGCCGCTATCGCGCTCGGTGCAGTTTCGCGAGAGCAATCTGGAGGTTGCATCCCTGGTGAACGCCCCCGATGACATCGTCGGTGTGCTGGCCGACGATGAGGGCCGGGTGCGCGGACTGTGGGCGAGCTTCGCCTCGGACAACGGTCGCGAGCTGGTCCAGGAAAACCGTGGCATGTCGAGCGACCTGGTCGCCGAGACGCTCGATATCGTGCGCCAGGGCAGGTCGCTGCATTCGCTGGAAGCGGAGTTCACGCCGCAGACGCTGGCGAGCGCGCGCCGCCTGGGATTGAGCGATGCCTGGGTGCTGCGCATCGAGAAGGCCAACCCGTCGGCACGCGAGGTGCTGAGCGTGGCGCGGCTGGTGGCGGGCTCGGATGCCGCGCACGTGCTGCAGCCCGGCGACATATTGCTGGCAATCGACGACAAGCCGGTGACGCAGTTTCGCGATGTCGAGCTGGCAGTGGCCACTAAAGAAGTCGTCAACGCGACCGTGTGGCGCGCCGATGGCGAGAAGATCCTGTCGGTCAGGACCGCGTCTCCGTCCGGCGGCGATATCGAGCGCTTGGTGCAATGGGCCGGCGCGACTCTGCAGGCGCCGCACCGGGCGATCAGCGCGCAGCGCGGCATTCCGCCGGTGGGCGTCTACGTCGCATACTTTCAGTTCGGCTCGCCGGCGGCGCGCTACGGGCTGGTGCCGGGACGGCGCATCGTCGAAGTCGACGGCACGCCCACGCCCGATCTTGACGCGTTTCTGCGACAGGTGAGCGGACGTCCCGATCGCTCGTCGCTGCGAATCAAGACCTTGGGGTGGAACGGGGCTCCGGAAGTGATCACCCTGAAGCTCGATCGACACTATTGGCCGGCCTATGAACTGCAGCACACCGCTGCCGGCTGGGAGCGACATTCGCTCGAATAGCGTCATAGGCCACCGGTACAATCGGTGCCATGGTAAGAGTCGTCCGCGCCACACCGGTTGAGCTCGCGACCGCCGTGCAGGCTCTGCGCGACGGCGAGCTGGTGGCGTTCCCGACCGAGACGGTCTATGGCCTGGGCGCCCACGCCGGCTATCCGGCCGCGCTGCGCCGGCTGTTTGAACTCAAGGGCCGCCCGACCACCCATCCGCTGATCGTGCACATCGACAGCACGCGCTATCTGACGCGCTGGGCGCGCGAGGTGCCCGAGGCGGCCGCGAAGCTGGCCGAGCGCTTCTGGCCCGGGCCGCTGACGCTGGTGCTGCCGCGCGCGGAGAACGTGCACCGGCTGGTGACCGGCGGCCAGGACACGGTGGCGGTGCGCGTGCCTTCGCATCCGATGGCGCAACAGCTGCTGACGGCATTTGGCGGTGGTATCGCCGCGCCGTCCGCCAATCGCTACGGTCGCCTGAGCCCGACCCGGGCCGAACACGTGCGCGAGGAATTCGGAGCCGAGGTGCGGGTGGTGCTCGATGGCGGGGACTGCCGGCTCGGGCTCGAGTCCACCATCGTCGCCTGTCTTGACGGCAAGGTGCAGCTGCTGCGCCCCGGCGCTGTGACGTTGTCGGAGCTGGAGCGAGTGGTGGGCGAGGTGGTGACCGAAACCTCGCCGCAGACGCCGCGGGTACCGGGCAGCGGCGGCGCACACTACGCGCCGAACACGCCGCTGACGGTGGTGCCGAGCGGGGAGCTCGAGGCGCTGGTGGCGGAGCTGACCGATGGCGGGCAGCGCATCGCGGTACTGGCGCAGCATCCGCCGCTGGGAACCTATCGGCTGACCACTTGGATCAATGGCGGCACGCGGGCCGAGAACTATGCGCACGACCTGTACGCGCATCTGCGCACGCTCGACAAAGCCGGCTGCGCCCGCATCCTGGTGCAGGAAGTGCCTGCCGATGAGCGCTGGGACGCCGCCTACGACCGCCTGCAGCGTGCCGCTGCTGCCAGCGACGGCGAGCACGCGCAGGGCGCTGACCCAGTGGCAGTGGGCGACGCACCGTGATGCCGCGCTGATGCCGCGCGCCATCGACCCGTTCCAACCGGGAGAGATTCGCCGGCTGGTGCGCGAGTTCGGCTCGCCGCTGCTGATCGTGGATTGCGCGCGGGTGCGCGCGCAATACCAGAAATTACGGCGCGCGCTGCCGGGCGTGGACCTGCACTACGCGCTCAAGCCGCTGCCGCACGCGGCGGTGGTGCGAACCATCGTCGAGCAGGGCGGCTGGCTGGATCTGGCGACCACCGGCGAGGTGCAGCTGCTGCAGGGGCTGGGTGTGGATCCGAAGCGCTGCATCCACAGCCATCCGATCAAGCGTCCGCGCGATATACGCAATGCACTCGAATTCGGCGTGCGCACCTTCGTCGCCGACAACACCGACGAGGTGCGCAAGTTCAAAGCGTACGGCGAACGCGCCGCGCTGCTGCTGCGAGTGTCGTTCCGCAACCCGGGCGCGGTGTGCGACCTGTCGCGCAAGTTCGGCTGCGATCCCGAGGATGCGCTGGCACTGGCGCAGCTGGCGGCCTCGATCGGGGTCGACGTGCAGGGGTTTTCATTCCACGTCGGCTCACAGGCAGCCGATGCGCTCAAGCACGTCGAGGCGATCGAGGCGTGCACGCGGCTGCTGTCGGCGGCGCGGCGCGCGCGGCTTGGGACGCTCGACACGCTGGATATCGGCGGCGGCTTTCCGATCGATTACCTGCAGCACGCGGTCGACATCCGCCGCTTCTGCGCCCCGATCCGCGCCGCACTGGCAAGGCTTCCCAAACGGGTGCGGGTGATCGCCGAGCCCGGGCGCTATATCTCAGGTCCGGCGGCGATCGGCGTGGCGACCGTCATGGGTCGCGCGCGGCGCGAGGGTCACTGGTGGTACTACCTGGACGATGGCCTGTACGGCTCCTACAGCGGACAGCTGTACGATCATGCGCGCTACCCGGTGGAGTCGCTGCGCCAGGGCGGCCCACAGCTGCCATCGGTGCTGGCCGGGCCGACCTGCGACAGCATTGACGTCATCGCGGAGAACCTGATGCTGCCGGAGCTCAAGGCCGGCGATCTGATCGTCGGACGCGCGATGGGGGCCTACACCTGGGCCAGCGCTTCGGAGTTCAATTTCTTTCCCAAGGCCACGGTAGTGGCGGTGAATCGTCGGCCCGGGGACACCGGCGGGGTGGAGTAGTCCCCGCCACTCAGTGCGGCGGGACGGTGCCGTTGGGCGTGAGTTTGTCGACCACCTGCGGCAGCACCTGCGACAGCTTCTGCGCCAGTTCCTCCGGCGTCATGCCGGCCTTGGCGGCCAGCTCGCGTATCACCTCGGGCCCGAAGGCCTGGTGTACCTGATCGGCCGAGATCGGCTGATTGGGTCCGGCGCCGATCCACGAATTGACGGTCGCCCCCAGTCCCTGCTGCTGCAGCTGGTTGACGATTCCGGACACGCCGCCGTGCTTTGCGATCAATTGAGAGGCGACCGAAACCATCTCGGCGCCGACCACCCCGCCGATCAATCCGTCCAGCAGTCCCATGATCTAAGAACCCTTCAGGCAGTTGCTCATGAACTGCTGGCGCGCATCGCCGGTCAGGGCCTGGGTCTTGGCACTGGCATTGCAGTCCTTCATCTTCTGCTGCTGGCTGTTGAGCGGGGCCGCCGGCGGCGGCGCCGCGCTCAGACAGGTCTTCATGAACGCCTTGCGATCGTCACCGGACAGGTTCTTGGCCTTGGCGTCGGCATTGCAGCTGGTCATTTTGTCCTGCTGCGAGTTATCCGCGTGCACGCTCATGGCAAATGCGCCGATCACGCAGGCCGCGACATACACCAATGATTTTGGATGGCGAAACATGATTGCTGGCTCCCCGTTCGTTGTTGGTCTGGATAGAGCGATGTTAGAACATTGAGAATGAAAATGCGCGGCCGCGAACAGAGAGATTCCTTAGTGAGCTGGCGCGTTGCTTTGTTGCCAACCCAGGGGGCATACGCGAACATGCCCGAAGCTCGATTGGCGAGAGGGTGGCGTGACTGATAGCAGTGGATTGGATCAGGCACGGGCCTCAAGCAGTGACCCACTAGCGACGGTTGCTCGCCAACGAGCCGCGCTTCATCGCATCGGAAAAAAGCAATTCGCTCACAGCTAAAGCCGTTAACATTCTGCGCATGACCTACCTCCCACGCCGGGGGATTTAGCGCAGACAGGCGACTGGCGGAATGTTTTGTGCGTGCTTCGCAGCTTGAATTAATATTGTCAGCGAGTCTCTGTCAGGGAGGAAGGTGACGTGGCCGACCCGCCGGCTGAAGTTCCGCCGGAGGGCGAGGTCGGAACTGTCGCTGTGCCTGCTGCAAGCGCGCCGGTGGCCGCCAAGGTGACAGAAACGCCATGGCTGGTTAGCCTTTGGTCACGCATCAAAGAACACAAGATTGTGCAGTGGACCGTGGCGTATGCGGCCTTTGCCTTTGTGACACTTCACGCCGCGACTCTCGTCAGCGATGCCCTGGAATGGCCGCACGTCATCGTGCGCGCACTGACGCTGATACTGATGCTCGGGCTACCGATGGCCCCGATTCTCGCCTGGTACCACGGGGTGCGCGCGCTCAAGCGCGTCAGCGTCCCTGAGCTAATCCTCATCGTCCTGCTGCTGGTGATCGCGAGCGTGCTGTTATGGCGCTCGCCGCACCCTACCTCCCGACAGGCCCGGACCGAGGCGGGAAATCCGGTCGTCACTGAACCGGCCAAAGCCGAAAGCCCGGCACCCATCTTCAATCCGCCCGCGCACTCCATCGCTGTGTTGCCGGTTGTAAACATGAGCGGGGACGCGAAGCAGGACTATTTCTCCGATGGCATCAGCGAGGAGCTGCTCAACTCACTTTCGCGGTTGAACGACCTAGAGGTAGTGGCTCGGACGTCCTCGTTCGCGTTCAAGGGCCAGAACGTCGACGTCTCAACCATCGCGCATAAACTCAATGTCGGAGCTATCCTGGAAGGCAGCGTACGCCGGGCCGGCAACACGGTGCGGATCACTGTGCAGCTGATCAATGCCGTGAGCGGGTTTCATATGTGGTCGCAGACTTATGACCGCAATCTGACCGATGTCCTGAAAGTGCAGACGGAGGTGGCCACGTCGGTCGCTCAGCAGCTGGAAGTCAAGCTCGTCGCCCATGAGGCGGAAAAGCTTGAGGTAGGCGGTACGAGGAATCAGGAGGCTTACGATGCCTACCTGCGCGGCGCGCAGCGAGCTTACTCGGCCGGTCAGGTAACAGACCACCGCGCTGCATTGTCGGAATATGATCGAGCCATTGCATTGGATCCAGATTATGCTGCGGCTTATGCAGGCCGAGCCATCGCTCTACTTTGGATCGGGGCTTATATTGTTAAGCTCGACCTCCGCGAACAACTGCATGAGGACGCCATCACGGCGGCCAGGCGTGCCGTGACGCTGGCGCCGGAATTCGGCGAGGCGCACTGGGCACTCGCGGCGGCCACTCTAAATGGTGGTTTACCTGATTTTGCCGGCGCCGCTCGCGAGTACGACCGAGCGCTGGCATAGGCGCCTGGCAGCGCCAAGATACAGAGCAGCTTTGCCTTTTTCGCTGCTGAAATGGGTCATTTTGAGCCCGCTCTGACTGCGGCGCGACGCGCCGTGAGTTTGGATCCACAGAGTTCCAGCTCGCACTTGATACTGTCAAATGTTCTCTATTTCGCGCGGCGCTACGCCGAAGCGCAGGCCTCGCTTGAAGATGCCAAAGCGCTCAATCCTGGCTCGAACTTGATCGAAGAATCGCTGGCGCGACTCCTTCTGGCGTCTGGCAAGGTCGAGCAGGCGCGGCAGCTGTGCGAATCGCCCGCTACGCCATTTGGTGAAGACTATCGACACTGGTATTTGGCGGAGGCATACCAAGCACTGGGGCGGCACGCGGATGCCGAACATGAATTAAAAGAATCTCAGGCGCTCGACGGGGATGCTGGTGCTTATTCATACGCAACGGTCCTGGCGCAAATGGGCGATGCGCGCGCTGCGTTGCAGTGGCTGAACAAAGCAGTGCAGATACGCGCTTCCTTTGTTGCGTTACTAAAAGTGGACTGGCAACTCGATCCGATTCGTAATGAGCCGCAGTTCAAAGTAATCGTGGCGCAGCTGAATTTTCCGCCGTAAACATTCTCATACCACACAGCATTCGCGAATGTCCCCAGGGTCGCAATCACGGTTGACACACGTTCCTTTACAATAGAGGCCATGCAACCTGGAATGGGCAGACAGCTCGCTGTCGCGGTTTACGTGGTGGCGATGGTAGTTGTCATCGTCGGTGTAGATTTCGCATTCTTTAGAAACCGATTCTGGGAGCGGCTGACAGCGAACATTGGCATTGTTTTGGTGTTCGCAGCTTTCTATTTGAGATTCCTCAGGCGTCCATGAACAAGGCGCGACGGCGCCTTTTTATGCTGCGATCGCGCGGACGCGATTTGCACTGGCTTCAAAATCAGCTTCCCTCATAGCTGCCGCTCACCTATGGCGGGCAGTGGTCGAACGCGGGCATTGCTCCATTCGGAGTGAGGTATGGTCTACAGTTAGCATCAACAAGCGGAGGACGCCATGACCGCGAGAACAGATGATTACGACTCGATCGTTCGAGTTATGCGGCTCTACATTGATGCATTTAACGACAATGATGTCAGCAAGTTCCGGGAAGCCTTTGACGAAAACGCCTGGATT
>Ga0302181_10000296_pt1 | contig 43668 bp, 33 predicted proteins | sample I_Palsa_E3_3_FD_198786 | JGI IMG/M metagenome (GOLD analysis project Ga0302181, IMG submission 198786) | Peat permafrost microbial communities from Stordalen Mire near Abisko, Sweden - I_Palsa_E3_3 | ecosystem: Environmental > Terrestrial > Soil > Palsa > Peat permafrost | place: Sweden...
TATTCAGCTGATTAACTGTGGATCTACACATAAACAGGTTGGAGTGCGCCGTGGTCGTCATTCTCGGGCTGGCGGCCGACGCCCACCGCGACGACCTGACCAGCCAGTGCGGTAACGCCAGCTCCTACACGGTGCTCGATGAACAACGGAACTACACCGCCAGCGCGCTCGGCGACGGCGACGCCAGCCCTCACGCCAGCCGCAATCCCGGCCGGCGCGATCCCCGGCCGGGCAGGCCGCGCCGATTCGCACGCCGACCCGCCGGGCGGCCAGAAACGCTGCGCGGCCAGGCTGCTGATGCCCCCGCCGCTCAGACCCCCGCCAGCGTGCCCGCGCCCGCGGAATGACCCACGAAAGGACAGCCCCCATGAGTATCGCCAAGAAGATCGCGCACAAGGCCGAAGCAGTCAAAGGCTCCTTCAAGAAGACCGCTGGCCGGCTCACCGGCAGCCGGCGCCTGCGCGCCGAAGGCCGCGCGGACCAGACCAAGGGCAACCTCAAGCAGGCCGGGGCCAAGGTCAAGGACGCAGTCAAGCGCTAGCTCATGACGCAAGGGACACTACTGTGGTCCGAGGCGCCGGCGTTGGCGCGCGGGGCGGGCATGGACGTGAGGACTGTTGCGGCTGATCGTGGTCGGCTCGGGCATCGTCGGGGCCTCGTGCGCGTATGCGGCCAGCTCGCTCGGCGCTGAGGTGGTCCTGGTAGACGCCGCGAAGCCGGGCCGGGCCACCGCGGCCGGAGCGGGCATCATCTGCCCGTGGTCCGCGCAGGTGACGGACCCGGCGTGGTGCGCACTGGCCTACGCCGCCGCCCGGGAGTACCCGGCGCTTACCGCCGGCCTGGCCGATCTCGGCGAAACCGACGTGGGCTACCGGCAGGTCGGAGCGCTCGCCCTGGCCGAGCGCGAGCAAGACCGGGAGCAGATCCGCCACACACTGCTGGCGCGCCGGGTCGCGGCACCGGAGATCGGCGAGGTGGCCGAGCTGTCCGGGGCGGACGCACAGCGGTTGTTCCCGCCGCTGCGGGCGGACGCCGCCGCGGTGTACATCGGCGGCGCGGCCCGGGTCGACGGCCGGAAGCTGGCGGCCGCGCTGGCCAGGGCCGCGGTCCGGCAGGGCGCCGTGGTCAGGGACGGCGAAGCACGCCTGGCCGTCGGGCGCGGCCGGGTCGCCGGGGTGAGGCTCGGCGGCGAGCTCATCGAGGGCGACGCGATCATCGCCGCCACCGGCGCGTGGACAGGGTCGTTCCTGCAGCCGACCGGCCTGGCGGTCCCGGTGCAGCCTCAGCGCGGCCAGATCATGCACATCTCGCTCGGCGAGGTCGACACCAGCCGGTGGCCGGTGGTGCTGCCCGGCGCCAGCGGCCACTACCTGGTGGCCTTCGACGGCGGCCGGATCGTGGCCGGCGCGACCCGTGAGACCGGCGCCGGCTTTGACTACCGGATCACCCCGGCCGGCCTGGCCGAGATCCTCGAGCAGGCCCTGGCCGTCGCCCCCGGCCTGGCCGACGGCACCTACCTGGAAACCCGGGTCGGCTTCCGCCCGATGGGCCCGGACATCCGGCCGCTCCTGGGACCGGTGCCCGGGCTGGACGGCCTGGTCGTCGCCACCGGCCTGGGCGCCTCCGGGCTGACCATGGGCCCGCTGGCCGGCTCGCTGGCCGCGCAGGCGGCGCTGGACCTGCCGCTCGCCATCGACCTGGAGCCCCTTCGCCCCACGTAGCCGGCGATTAAGTGGTTTCCCCGATACCGCCCGTGGCGCGGCAGCCGCACGATGCATGCATCAGGCACGTGTGAGGAGGACACGGACATGACACTGGTAGCCAAGAACCTAGCGGTAGTTACCCAGGGAATGCGGCGCATGCTCTGGGTCGCAGCTGGCCTGGTGCTTGTGCAGGGCAGTATCTTGCTGGCTGCGCATAACAACACGGCCCGTTATTTCAGCTGGACGATCGCCGTTCCGGTGACGGCAGCCTTCCTCGGATCGGGGTACCTCGCCGCGGCGGTGCTTGAAGCCGCGGCGGCTCGCCAGCGTAGCTGGGAGCGGGCCAGGATCGCCGTGCCGAGCGTGCTCGCCTTTACCACGCTGACGCTCGTGGTGACCTTGGTGCACCTGGATAAGTTCCACTTGAGCGCTGCATCTGTGCTCACGCGTGCCCTGACGTGGGGCTGGCTGGCGATCTACATCGGTGTCCCTCCGGTCCTGGCGTTCTTGTGGTGGCGGCAGGCGCGGGCAGTGTCCGGTACAGCACCAGCGGGAACTCCCCTGCCGCCGCCGGTGCGGGCAGTGCTCGGAGTACAGGGAGTCGTAATGCTGGCCCTCGGCGTTGCCCTGCTCGTCGCGCCGGTCCAGGTGGCCAGGCTCTGGCCGTGGCCGCTCACCGCACTGACTGGCGGCGCCGTGGGCGCCTGGCTCGTCGGACTCGGGATCATGGCTGCCCAGTCCTGGCATGCCGATCGCCGCGATACGGTCGCCATCGTCTTCCCGGCCATGATCGTGTACGGGGCGCTGCAGCTAGCCGTGCTGGCCGGGTTCGCGCACTCAATGCACTGGGATCAGGCGGCGGCCTGGTGTTACCTGGTGTTCCTGGTCAGCCTGCTGGCCGTCGGCGTGGCTGGCCTAACTACGGCAAACCGGGCCTAGATCGGCGGGGGGCTGGCTACATCAGCCGTGGCCTACCCGATCCCGTCGAGCGATGCGTTCAGGGCGCTGAGGACTCGAAGGGCCGCTGCCATGTCGTGGTCGTCGATGGCCGGGAGCACGTTGCGCTGGGCGTCACGGAACAGGGCGTCGCCGCGTCGGACCAGGTCTTGGCCGGCGGGCGTCAGGGCAATGTGGTTCTCTCGGCGGGTGCGCTCGGAGACCTGAACGGTCATCCGGCCGGCCGTCACGGCGTTGTCGATTTGCCGGCTCACGGTCCCCTTGGTCAGCCCGAGCCGATCCGCGATCGCCTGCTGGTTGAGGTCGCCGGGATAGGCGTCGACGACGCTCAGGACCAGAAATTGCGCCAGCGAGATGCCCAGCTCGCGGCGGAACAGGGCTTCCCCGGCGCGGTCCATCAATCCGGCCACGCGGTGCACCAAGAACCACAGCGTGGCCAGGTCATCAGGGAAGTCCGGGACAGCGGCCATGGCGAGACTATAGCAGGGGGTTTGACAAGCAACCGTCTCTTATGCAACCGTTGTCTATGCAACCGTTGTAGGTCAAACTCTTGTGGAGATCGAGGACACACCATGAAGGCAGCAGTGATGGACGCGCCGGGTCAGGCGCCACGGTTCGGCGACTTCGCCGAACCCGTCGTGACCGCCGGGCGCGAACTGGCCGAACTGGTCGCCGCGGGCATCCACCCGGTGACCCGCTCGCTGGCCGAGGGCCGGCACTACGGCAGCACCGGCGGCTACCCGCTGATCCCCGGGGTCGACGCGGTGGCCCGCACCGCCGACGGCACGCTCCGCTACACCGGCTACACCGAGGCGCCCTACGGCACGCTGGCCGAGCGGATGGCCGTGCCGGGCGGGATGCGGCTGCCAGCCGGAGCCGAGCCGGTGGCCGTCGCCGGCGGGCTCAACCCCGGCCTGTCCTCCTGGATGCCGCTGCTGGCCCACCGCGACGAGACGGGCGCGCTGGGCACCGTGGTCATCCTCGGGGCGACCGGGATGGCTGGCCTACTCGCGGTGCAGAACGCCCGCATCCTGGGCGCCGCCCGGGTCATCGGTGCGGGCCGCAGCCGGGTCCGGCTCGACGGCGCCGCCCAGGCCGGCGCCACGGCGGTGCCGCTGCGCGGCGATCAGCAGACGGACGCCGCCGCGCTGGCGACCGCGTTGGACGGGGAGGTACCGGGCTTGGTCCTGGACTTCGTCTGGGGCCCGGTGGCCGAGGCGATGTTCGCGGCGCTGGGCCGGGGTGGCCTGGACGAGGAGCGCAGCGACATCAGCTACATCGAGATCGGCGCGCTCGCCGGATCGCAGGCCTCGGTGCCCGCAGCGCTGCTGCGCAGCCGCCGCCTGCGCATCTCCGGCAGCGGCGCCGGGTCGGGGTCGGTCAGCGCGATCATGGCGCAGATACCGGTGTATATGCAGATGATCGCGGACGGGCGCGTCGCGGTGCCAACCCGGACGTTCCCGCTGTCGCAGGTCACCGCCGGCTGGGCCGCCACCGCCGACGGCGGACCGCGCGTGGTCATCGTGCCCGGCTGAGCTTCGGGGGACACTGAAAATATGAACCGCGAGCGCGCGGAAACCTACCTGCGGCAACTGGCCGAGGCCGAGCTGCGGCGCGCGCGGACGGTGCCCGCGGCCGGGATTCCGCGCCAGCGGGATACCGCCAGGCTCGAATTGGTGGCACAGGCGCTGGTGGCCGTGGACGCGGTCGACGCCGAGACTGCCGGTCAGATCCGGGCCGACCTCGACCTTGCCCTCGCGGTCCGCCAGCCCGGCCAGGCCAGCCCGGGTCAGCGCGGGCTGTTGCCGGACGCGCGGATGCGGCTGGCCCGGCTGATGCAGCGCCCTTCGGGCTGGGTCGGCGCCGTGGCGCTCCCGGGCGCCGTGGCGCCCCCCGGCTCCGGCCTCACCCGGCCGGCGCCGCACCGGGCATCGTGGCGGATCGTGCCGGTCGGCCAGGTGATCCCGGTCTGGGACGGCGACGTCCGGCGCGAGTTGCTCCTGGTGGCTTACCTGCAGTCAGCGGACGGCGCGCGGTTCACCGTGGCCGGCTGGCCGTTCGGCCCGCTTGCCGCCGTCGATGACCGCGGCGCCAGCTACCAGATCGGGTTCCGCGGCGGGCATGCCGCCGCCGAGCTCGTGATGCGCCCGGACCCGCCGCACGATATCCGCTGGCTTCACCTGATCACGGCCCCCGGCAAACCCGTCGCCCGTATCGACCTGGACCCGCAGCTCCCGGCACCGGACGTCACCGTGACCCGGAACGCACGGAGTCCCGGCGAGCTCCTGCTCGACGCCATCGCCACCCGGATCCTGTGCAGCGGGGCGGCCGTCCCGCAGGACGACCTCGAGCAGCGGCCCGTCGGCGCGGGTGACCTGCGCGCGTTTATCGGCGACGGGCCCGGAGCCATCGTCGCCGCGCTGCGCGCCTGCGGCGCGCTGCCCGCGGCCAGTACCGTCCCCGGCCAGCTCGCCGGGCTGTGTAACAAGGCCGGTATCCCCGGCCACGGCATCACCGCGCCGCCCGCCGACGATCTGCCCGAACGGTGGGACAGCATGCTGACCCGCCCCCGCCGCGTGCCGCAGGCGGTGCCCGGGGCCGGCTTCATGCCCGACTTCACGGGCGGCTTCACGGTCGCGACCGTGGCCGAGCTGTCCGAGCTGGACGGCGCCCGCATCACGATCCTCGGCCTGCACCACGGCGGTGCGCGCACCATCGTGCACATGCTGGTCAGCGGCGTCACGCAGGAGGCCGACTGGACCTACGGCAGGGTCGTCCGGCCACTGCCGGCGCTGTGGGCTCGCGATAGCAGCGGCCGCTGGCACGCCACGCGCACCAATGGCACGGGGCCGCGGGGGAACAGCAGCGAGGTCATCGTGTGGCTTGAGATCGTGCCCCCGCTGGACAGCGGCACGGCCTGGATCGATGTGGTGGCCACCGGGCGTTCGGCCGAGGTCCGGGTCAGGCTGCCGCTCTGCTGAGGGCTGACTACTCCCTGAGCCTCGGGGCACCTCACTCCTCCCTGCCGGTTAGGAGACGGCGATGTCGGAGGCGTTGAGGGCGGCCCACCAGGCGGTGTAGTCCTGGCTGGTGGTGCCGTAGTCGGCGCCGGGCTGGAGCATGTCCGCGACGGTGATGAAGCGGTGCAGCATCTGCCGGTAGGCGGCCCGGTTGACGGTGGGCAGCAGCGCGGAGGTGGCCAGGATCTTGTCGGCCTGGGCGCGGACGGTGCGGGCGTCGGCTTCGAAGATCAGGTGGTTGGCGACGGTGGGGGCGTGGGCTTCGATCTCCAGGTCTCCGGCCAGGGCGTCGACCTCCTGGTTGAAGGTGACCTGGGCTTGGCCGCCGGCGGAGGCCAGCCACAGGATCGCGGGGTCGGCGGGAGTGGTGGGGGCCGCGGGATGGGTGGTGGCGGCGGCGGGGTGGGTGGTGGCGGCGGCGGGGTGGGTGGTAGCGCTGTGGGTGATGGCGGTGTGGGGGGCCGCCGCGGTGGCGTGGTCGGTGGTGGCACACCCGGACAGAGCCGCGATGGCGGCGACGGCGGCGACGGCGGCGGTGGCCGCGGCCAGACGTATGCGTCTCATGACTGGTCCTTTTCGAATGTGCTTCCGATTGCTTCGGGTGCTTGTAGGACCAGCTTCGGAGGCGGCGGTAGCGTCGCCGTTGCCCGCGAGGTTGCACGCCGGTAGCACTGCCGCTGAGGTGATGCCGACGGGTGGGACACGCCGGGGGCCGGCGAACGGGGCTAGGCCCGGGCCGGGGTTCGTCTAGACCGAAAGCAGCGGGCCGGCCCGGGTTTCCCTGGCCGGCCCGCTGGTTATGCGGTGTGCCTCTGGTTCGCGCTAACGACCGTTTCCGCGCGACTCCGGCATAAATGGCCAGGTCGCGGCGTTCGCCCAGGCTCCCGGTACCGGGCCGCCAGCGGTGCACCTGCACCACGCCGGGCTCGACTAGGTCCCGAGAGCCCACGCAACCGGCGATAGCCAAGGTGATCACCGCCCCGTGGCGATCACCCATGTCATCAGCCTGCTCCGAACTCCGCGTTCGGCTGTATGTCAGCGCGACGGGCGGGTGGGACGTTCGCGGCGGAGGGGTGTGTCCTCGTCCCTGCTGTCAGGTGCGTCGTAAACTGATAGGCATGCGGGTGGAGGGAGCAACTCGCGTGACCTTGGACGAGATCAGGGCGATGGGGCTGCAGCTCGCTGAGCTGTGCCGGAAATACGGCATTGCGGAGTTGTCCGTCTTCGGGTCTGTTGCGCGCGGAGACGCCCAGCCAGGCAGTGATGTCGACCTTCTCTACCTGCGCGCTCCCGGAAATGATCTCGGAATGTCCTATTTCGCTCTGCAGGAAGATCTAGAGAAGCTCTTCGGCCGCCCCGTTGATCTGGTCTCTAAGGACGGCCTGCACCGAGTCATCCGCGAGCAGGTCCTGAGCGATGCGCAGATCCTTTATGCGGCGTGACGACCTGTACGTCGCCGACCTTGTTGACACCACGCGGGCCATCCGCGAGTACCTGGATAGCACCGGCCGTGCTCAATGGGATGAAGACCGGGTATTGCGGGATGCCGTTCTAGATGCGGCCTGATCGAGCTACGGCTCAGAATTTATCGACGGCCGGGATGACTCGTTCAGCCATCAGGTCCAGCGCATGTGGTGAGCCGACATCGACGAGGGTGCCGTGCGCGACCTGAATACCGAGTTCGGCCAGCTGGTGCAGGTGCTCGATCGTCTGCTCTACCCGTTCGCCGCGCTCGCCGAGGTCGAAGCGGGTCTGCGCGGTCTTTTCGATCTCGGCGTAGTCGCGGCCCTCACTGGCGCAATGCTCGCGCAGGACATCGAGCTTGTGTGCCAGTTCAGGGGTGTCGAAGATGTTGCACGCGTCGGCGTAGCGGGCCACCAGCCGCAGCGTCTTCTTCTCCCCGGCGCCGCCGATGAGGATGGGCGGATGCGGGCGGCTCAACGACTGTGGCGAGTTCAACGTGCGAGCCAGCTGGTAGTACTTTCCGTCGAACGGGCCGTCGTCATCACTCCACATCTGCAGGCAGATGCGCAGCGCCTCTTCCAGCCGTTCGAACCGTTCCGCGAGCGGCGGGAAGAACAGGCCCAGCCCACGCGCTTCCTCTTCGTTCCAGGCGGCCCCGATGCCCAGCATCGCGCGCCCACCGGAGAGGACGTCGAGCGTCGTGACGGCCTTGGCCAGCAGTCCCGGCTCCCGGTAGACCACCGCCGTCACAACCGTCAGCAGCTTGACCCGATCGGTCTTAGCGGCCAGCCAGCCCAGCGTGGTGTAAGCCTCGAGCATCTCGTGCTCCGGCGGCCCGATGTGCCCGATCTGCCACACATGATCCATCACGCTGATCCGGTCGACCCCGGCCTGCTCCGCTTGCCGGGCCACCTCGCCCAGGCGCGACCGCAGCGCAGGAGGCCCACCGTTCCACGTGAAATCCGGGATATGCAGACCTACCCTCATCCGCGTGCGCTCCTCACTATCGGCCGTTCCCAGGCATCAACGCCTCGAGGCGCTCTTCCGGCAAGATCTGGTAGTCGGCTCTGCCAACAGTTCTCGTCACCCGCCCCTGGGCAGGTTACCCAAGGTGAGCACCGCCTCGGGGCCCGCCGGGCCGCCGCCTCCTGACGGCGGGCCGCCCTGGCCTGTTGCAGCGTTGCCCCACAGGCTCAGGGCTCCCAGTCCGGTCAGTGCGAGCGCGATCAACGGGAAGACCACGCAGATGATGAGGAACGGAGGGGCGTCTACGGCGGCGGTGATCTCATGGCTATAGGTGAGGGCTCCCGGGTCACCCCGCAGCAGAAGCCGCAATCCGGCGACACCGGAAAGCAGGTGACCGTGGTAGAGCCAATTCCGCAGCCAGGCCGCCTTCAGCGTGGCGGCGATCGTGCTCGTGCCGGAAACGGTGACGAACAGCGCGCCGACCAGGTTGGTGAGCAGACCTGCCGCCACGATCTGGCGGGCCCTGCCGCCGACCGGCGGGACTGAGCTGCCCGACGCGGTGTAGAGGCGGTCGGCGAGGATCCCAGCCGCCACCGGGGTGCCAAACAGCAAGATCCACGCCAGCACCATGAGCGGGTCAATATCGGAGCCCGGCAGCCAGGGATTGGTGGCGGGAGCTCCGCCGAATCCAAGCGGCCCTATCGCGTACCAGACGGCACCCAGAGCGGTGCCGCCGACGGCGCCGATGGCGAGCGTGGCCGGGGCCACCCGCGACCGCTGCGCGGTCAGCCAGAGGAGGGCGGCCGCGTACAGCGCCATGACGACCAGGAACAGGATCTCGCTGTCCCAGTGGTTGCCAAAACCCGGGCCCGAGATAAGACGGTACAAGCGCAGGTCAATACCTCCATGTGGGGGCACGTCGAGAACCTGCTCGACGACGTTTTTAGCTGGTATGAGGGCCAGGATCGCGCCGTATGCGCCGACGCGCAGGAATCTGGCTACCCGGCTGCTGCCAGGCGGCCCGAAGACCGAGCGTGCCACCAGCGCCAGTCCGCCCAGCAGCGCCACCACGGTGATCACATCGACCCGGTCGACCGAGGTGGCGAAGCTGGCCAGCGAGCCTGGCCAAGCTGCCCAGGCCGCAAGCGCGGCCGCCGCCGCGAACAGCAGTGCGCTGCCGATCCTGCCTCGCATCAGCGCCTCCCCCGCTATCAGCCGCACACCGCCCGCGCGCCAGGCCAGTCGCCGCAGTCCCGGCGGCACCTCGGGCGCTTCGGCCCAGACCGCCTCCACCCAGCCGCGCCGGCCGGCCGGCATCAGCCACGCCACGCCGCGGCGCGCCGCGGCGCCCACCCAGCTCAGCCTGCTCATGGCACCGCCCGCGCCGGCACACCGCGCCGGGTCCGCGCGCCCGGCCGCGCCGTCGGCTCAGCCGGATCGGCCAGCGCGGCGCCGGCCAGCGCGGCGCCGGCCAGCGCGACGGCGGCCAGCCCGTCGGTGGTCAGCCGGTACAGGTGCCGCCGCGGCCGACCTGGCTGCGGCTCGTCCTGCCAGCACGCTTCGACCAGGCCCCGGTCGGCCAGCCGGATCAAGATCGGGTACAGCGTGCCCGACTTCAGCCCGGTCTGCCTGGCCAGCGCGTAGCCGTGGCGCCACTGCGATGGCTGGGCGCACAGCGCTGCGAGAACCGCCAGCGTCTGCGCCGAGAACCCGGAACGCGCACTCACGGGCCCGACTCTACATAGGTAGACTCCAAACGTCTAGCTGGGGAGCAGGTCAGAGAGCCGATGCTGGCGCCACCGGCCGGCCGTAGGTCACGGCCTCGCGGACCTCCGGGGGCAGAGACTCGGCGAGTTGCGCGTCGGGCTGGGCGCCGAGGGAGTCGTTGATCGTAGAAAATGCCAGGCGAAGAGCCACGAAGGCGGTGATGGCGAAGATCTGCCCGTCATCGAGCCCGGCATCGCGGAGCAGCTGGATGTCGGCGGGCGTCGTCGCGTTCGGGTCCCTGGCGACCTTGCGGGCCCAGGCGGCAATGGCCTTCTCCTGGTCCGTCAGCCCGGCGTCGCTGCCATCCAGAACCCCGGCCGCGACCGCGGGCTCCGACGCTTTGCCCAGCTTCCCGCCCCACGCCAGCGAGCAGTACGAGTCACCCAGGGCCGAGGCGGCGGCGGTCACCAGGATCCCGCGCTGGCGGAAGGTCAAACCGCTCGGCGCGAAGGCCTCAGACATCAATCCGAACAGCTGCCTTACGGTGTCTGGCTGGTGCGCCCACAGCCGCGACACGTTCCACACGTAGTCGCCGTCTTCGAGGTCTTCGTCATAGAGCGCCTGCACTTGGGGGGACACCGGGGGTTCTTGGAGAAAGCTTCCGGTCATGCGCGTTCTGCTCCTTCGGGTGTGCGAGCCAGGTAGCCCACGACGTTGATCTCCGCCCGCAGCGGCAAGCCGTCACGTAGCTGCCCCTGAGCCTCTTCGACGGCCGCGCGATGGAACTCAGCCTCGCCGACGTTCTGGATGGCCTCGTACGCCGGCCCGGTAGCGGCCAGCGCGCGCGCGTACAGTTCCGGGTCGGCGAACTCCCAGGCGAACGGAACCTCCAGGCGCTCAACATCGACGAATCCATGCGACGCCAGGAGCTGCTCACCCGCACCAGGCCGGCCCAGCGACACCATCGCCGCCTGGTTGCCGACCTTCTCCGCCGCAGCCAGGCGGAACGGCGCCAGCGCCCAGACTCCAGGGGACACCTTCAGGTGACCCCACACGGTTATCCCGACGCGTCCGCCGGGGCGAAGGACCCGGCGGATCTCGGCCACCGCGTCGGGTGTGGTGCCCCAGATCCCACGGAAGCTGGTGACAATATCGAACGACCCCGGGTCCCACGGCAGGGCATGCATATCGCCGACCCTGATGTCGCATCCGGGGTTCCGGTCCCGGGCCACCGCGACCAGCCTGGCTGAGGCGTCGATACCGGAGCAGGAAGCGCCGCGCAGGCCAGCCAGCTCGAGGGCGAACCCGGACCCGCACGCCACATCGAGCAGCCGGTCCCCGGCATCGACGCCGAGCCGATGGTGCATAGCGACGTACTCCCGGCAGTTGCCCGGCTCGCTGAGCGTCGCGAAGTCCACCGCCTTGCGACCCCAGCCCTCATCCACCATCACCCACTGCGGAGAATCTGTGGCCGGCCTCGCCATTGCCGCTCCTCTGCGTCGCCAGTCCCCCGCTGCGCTGACAGGACGGATGGGCGCACAGGTGGGAGGTACCAGTTTGCGGTCAGTGATTGTTCCCAGGCAAGCCCGGGAAGGTGTCCCGCGCCGAAGTGGCGGATCTGCGCTCGCGCCGGGGGTCAGGGCCCGGGGTTTTGCTACTGGTTGGCAACGGTGAGGGTACCCGTGCTGGTCATCGGGGGCGGCAGGGTGGGGCTTACCAAGACGAACGCGGGGAGACGCGAATGCCGACCAAGGAACTTGTACTAGCGCCCAGGACCGGAACGATCACCAGCCCGGGGCTGGTGCCGGGGGGCTGGCCGGGGCCGGGCCGTGAGCCGCTGCTGATCCGCGCCACAGCCCGGGCCGGGGAGGCCCGCCGGGCCATGTCCCGCGTCGTGCACGAGGTGCGGTACCGGCCGGCCCGGCGGCGGACCGCCAAGATGGTGGTGCTGATCCCCGCCCACAACGAGGAAGCCTCCATCGGCGCGATGCTCAACGCGCTGCTCGGCCAGACCCGCGTCCCGGACCGGATCGTGGTCATCGCCGACAACTGCACCGACCGGACCGAGCAGATCGCCCGCCGGTTCCGGTCCGTTACCGTGATGCGGACCGTCGCCAACACCGACCGCAAAGTCGGCGCCCTCAACCAGGGGTGGCTGCGCTGGCAGGCCGGCTATGACTACGTGGCCGGCATCGACGCCGACACCATCCTCGCCCCGGACTGCCTGGCCCAGCTCGAAGCCGAACTCGCCGTCACCCCCCGCCCCGGCGGCGTCATGGCCCGCTACACCTTCGACCAGCGGCTCGGCGCCACCGCGATGGCCCGCCTGCTGATCCGCATGCAACGCCTCGAATTCGCCTCCTGGACCGCCGACGCGCTGCGCCGCAACCGCAAAACCTACGTCCTGGGCGGCCAGGTCTCCCTGTTCAGCAACGACGCCCTGCGCGCCGTCGCCGAACGCAACCTGACCCGCGGCCCGTGGGACACCAGCGCCCAGGTCGAAGACATGCAGATGACGGGCGACCTGCGCGCCCTGCGCTACTCCGCCAACGTCTCGGTCACCGCCCGCGCCTACGCCGGCCCCATGCTCACCCTGCGCTCCCTATGGGCCCAGCGCCGCAAATGGGACGAAGGCATGTCCCGGCTGCTGGTCCGCTCCACCTTGAACAAATGGACCGTCACCCTCTGGCGGCAGCAACTGTCCCTGCTGTCCAACGGCATCACCCGGATCGGGTTCATCTTCTTGCTCACCGCCTCCCTCATGGTCGGCCAGTACAAATGGAACTGGCTCTGGGTCATCCCCCCCGCCGTCGCCGTCCTGCTCAACCTCAAACTCGCCGCCAAAGTCCCCCACCGCACCCCCGCCGACCTGCTCTACGCCCTGCTCCTGATCCCCGTCGAGCTGTACCTGATCATGCGGGTCTGCTGCGCCACCGCCTCCTGGGTCAACGTCCTCGCAGGCATCAAACGCGACGGCTGGGCCCACCAGGCCCGCGCCGAACAAGGCCACTCCGGCGGCCCCGGCAAAATCCTCGGCGCCCTGCTCGCCGTCGCCCTCCTCGTCACCGCCACCGTCTACGGCTGGACCCACGCCCCCCTCTTCCTGCAACGCGACATCCTCACCACCGGCTGGGCCGCCCTCGCCCTCATCACCGCCCTCCAAACCCTCATGATGATCCTCCGCCTCATCCGCCCCAGCCACGGCCTCCGCCCCTAACCCCCCGCACCCGAAGGCACCGCGATCCCGCCCGGGGCCTGCCAGTCAATGCTGGAGTGAGCTTCTGACGAGTGTCACCGCCGTCCAGACCGAAAGCAGTGGGCCGGCCAGGGAAAACCCTGGCCGGCCAACTGGTCGTGCGATGTGGTCAACTGGCCCGCAGATACTCGCCGATGGCCCGGCGGATGACCTCCGAGACGCTGAGATGCTCCTCGGCCGCACGGATCAGTAGGGCACTTTTGAGTTCCGGATCCAGCCGCACGGACTCGACACTGGCTGCCGCTGATCCCAGGGGTGGCCGCCCGCCCGCGGCGGCCCCCCGGCGGCGCAGGAGTGCCTCTACGTCGTAGCCGCGCTCGGCCCGCGGCGAGCGCGCCACTTCCCCCGAAGCCCAAGCGAAGCTAGGGCTTAAACGTGGCGGCGTATGCTCGGTGTGGATGGCTTCGTCTGCGGGCGAGGGGAGAGTCTGTGGCCGAGCCGCCGGTTACCTTCGCCGGTTTGCTGCGGAAACTGCGCACCGAGGCCCGGCTGACTCAGGAGGAGCTGGCTGAGGCCGCGGCCCTGAGCCCGCGGTCGGTCAGCGACCTGGAGCGGGGCATCGCTTCCACGCCGCGCCGGGAGACGGTCCGGCTGCTGGCCGACGCACTCGGCTTGGCCGGCCAGGCCCGGGCGGAGTTCGAAGCGGTCGCGCGGGGTCGGCCGGTGCCTGCTGGACCGGTCACCGACGCGGCGGCGGCGATGCGGACGCTTCCCCGTGACATCGCCTCGTTCACCGGGCGGCAGCAAGAACTCGAGCAGCTGGTGGAGGCCGCGGCGGGTTCGGGCGGTGTGGTAGGCATCCACGCGATCGGTGGGATGGCCGGGGTGGGCAAGACCGCGTTCGCCGTGCATGCCGCGCACCGGCTGGCGGACCGGTTTCCCGGCGGGCAGATCTTCCTCCCGCTGTACGGGCATACCCCCGGGCAGCAGCCCGTCGACCCGGCCGATGCGCTGGCCAGCCTGCTCCTGACGGCCGGGGTCCCCGCGGCGCAGGTCCCGCCGGGCCTGGAGGCGCGGATGGCGCTGTGGCGGGACCGGCTGGCCGAAAAGCAGCTGCTGCTAGTGCTGGATGACGCGGCCAGCAGCGAGCAGGTCCGGCCCCTGCTCCCCGGCGCGGGCGGCAGCCTGGTGCTGGTCACCAGCCGTCTGCATCTGTCCGCGCTGGAGGACGCCACGGCGGTCAGCCTGGACACCCTGCCGGCTGGGGAGGCCGCCGCGTTGCTGGTCCGGCTGGCGGGCCGGGCCGGGCTGAGCCCGGACGATCCGGCGGTCGGAGAGATCGCCCGCCTGTGCGGGTACCTGCCGCTGGCGATCGGGATGGTGGCCCGCCAGCTGCACCATCACCCGGCCTGGACCGCGGCCGGGCGGGCCGCCGAGCTGGCCGCGGCGGTGGACCGGCTGGAGCTGATGGCGACGGAGAACCTATCCGTCGTCGCCGCGTTCAACCTGTCCTATGAGAACCTCAGCTCCGAGCGGCAGCGGTTGTTCCGCCGGCTCGGACTGCATCCGGGTACTGACGCCGATGCCTACGCTGCAGCCGCCCTCGACGGTATCGATCTGGCCACCGCCCGCCGCCACCTCGAGGCTCTATACGATCAATACCTACTCACGGAGCCGGACCAGGGCCGGTACCGGATGCACGACCTGATCCGCGCCCACGCGTACGGACTGGCCGAACGGCTCGACCCGGACAGTGACCGCAAGCAGGCCATCGACCGGCTGCTGGACTATTACCAGCACACCGCCGGCCTCGCCGAATCCCGGCTGGCCCGCCAGACCCGTGGCAGGCTAGGCCACCCGGCCGCTACGAAAGCACCGGCTGTGCTCCCGGATCTGCCCGACAGCACGCGAGCGCTGTCGTGGGAGCGAGCCGAACGCGCCAACCTGCTGGCTTGCATCGACCACGTCACCCGCACCAATCAGCATGCCCGGGTGGTCATCCTGACCGCCTCCATAGCTGCTGTGCTGCAGCAAGACGGCCCTTGGACGGACGCAGCCACGCGCCACGCCGCAGCGGTGCGGGCCGCACGGCACCTCAATCACCAGTCCGACGTGGCCGACGGCCTCATCCAGCTAGGCGTCGTGCAGCGGCTGACAGGAGACACTTCCGGTGCGGCAGAGGCCATAGGTGAGGCACTGGCCGTCTACCGCACCACCGGCGACCGGCTCGGCCAGGCCGGCGCTCTCAACGAACTGGGGATAGTACGCCGACAGACCGGAGACTACCCCGGCGCGGCCCAGGCCCTGGACGAAGCCCTGGACATCTCCCGCGACACCGGCGACCACCATGTCCAGGCCAACATCCTCCAAAACATGGGCGCCGTGAAGCAGCTGACGGGAGATTTTTCTGGCGCAGCCGAGCCCTTGGAGGAGGCGCTGGCCATTTATCGTGTCCTCGGCGACCAGCCAGGCCTGGCCGCGACCCTCAGCCATCTGGGAACAGTACGCCGGCAGATCGCGGACTATCCCGGCGCAGCCCAGGCCCTAGACGAAGCCCTGGACATCTCCCGCGACACCGGCGACCGCCGCAGCCAGGCCAATGCCCTCACTCTTCTAGGAGAAGTCCGGCGGACGACCGGGGACTATCTCGGCGCAGCCCAGGCGCTGGAGGAAGCCCTCGACATCTCCCGCGAGATGGGCAGTCGCCTCATTCGGGCCAATTGTCTTTACCTTCTGGGAGATATCCGGCGGATAATCAACGACAACTCGGGCGCAGGCCAGGCGCTGGAGGAAGCCCTGGACACCTACCGCGGCATCGGCGACCGGCTCGGTCAGGCCAATTCCCTGGCCAGCACGGGGGTAGTGCGGCGGCAGACCGGTGACAACTCGGGCGCAGCCCAGGCGCTGGAGGAAGCCCTGGACATCTACCGCGCCATCGGCGACCGGGCTAGCGAGGCCGAGGCACTCAATGAGACAGCGACGGTATACCGGCTCCGCGGTGACCTTGACCAGGCTGAGGAGGCTCACCGGCAGGCCCTGAATCTGGCTCGCGATATCGACAGCCCATGGGACATGGCGCACGCGATCGCGGGCCTGGCCCGATGCGCTCTAGCCGTCGGCCATATCACCGAGACCGAGACTAGCCTGAAGCAGGCGCTGGAGATCTTCCAGCAGATCGGAGCCGCTGAGGCCACCGACGTGGCCGCTGAGCTAGCCGCGTTGCAGGCTTCCGCTGATTCAGCGTCTGACAGCTCTTCAGGGTAGTTCACCTAGATGCCGACTCGTCCTGACCGCTCGAATGCCGGGCAAGAAATCGTTCGAGGGGAGAGGCCGTGGCCGAGCCGCCGGTTACCTTCGCGGGTTTGCTGCGGAGACTGCGCACCCAGGCCCGGCTGACGCAGGAGGAACTGGCCGAGGCGGCGGGCCTGAGCCCGCGGTCGGTCAGTGACCTGGAGCGGGGCATCGCGGCGACGCCGCGCCGGGAGACGGTCCGGCTGCTGGCCGACGCGCTCGGCCTGGCCGGGCAGACCCGGGCGGAGTTCGAAGCGGTCGCGCGGGGCCGGCCGGTGCCTGCCGGGCCAGCCACCGATGGGGCGGCGGCGATGCGCACGCTGCCCCGTGACATCGCCTCGTTCACCGGGCGGCAGCAAGAGCTGCAGGAGTTGGTCGAGGCGGCGGCGGGTGCGGGCGGTGTGGTGGGCATTCACGCGATCGGCGGGATGGCCGGGGTGGGCAAGACGGCGTTCGCGGTGCACGCCGCGTACCGGCTGGCGGACCGGTTCCCCGACGGGCAGATCTTCCTCCCGCTGCACGGGCACACGCCCGGGCAGCAGCCGGTGGACCCGGCTGACGCGCTGGCCAGCCTGCTCGCGACGGCCGGGGTCCCCGCCGGGCAGGTCCCGCCGGGGCTGGAGGCGCGGATGGCGCTGTGGCGGGACCGGCTGGCCGAACGGCAGCTGCTGCTGATCCTCGACGACGCCGCGGACAGCAACCAGGTCCGGCCGCTGCTGCCCGGCTCTGGCGGAAGCCTGGTGCTGGTCACCAGCCGCCGGCACCTGTCCGCGCTGGACGACGCGACTGCGGTCAGCCTGGACACCCTGCCCGGCAAGGAGGCGGCGGCGCTGCTGGTCCGGCTGGCAGGCCGGGCTGAGCTGAGCCCGGACGATCCCGCGGTCCGGGAGATCATCGGGCTGTGCGGGTTCTTGCCGCTGGCGATCGGGATGGTGGCCCGCCAGCTGAACCATCATCCGACCTGGACCGCGGCTAGGCGGGCCGCCGAGCTGGCCGCGGCGGTGGACCGGCTGGAGCTGATGGCGACGGAGAACCTGTCGGTGGCCGCCGCGTTCAACCTGTCGTACGCCGACCTGTCCGGGGACCAGCAGCGTCTGTTCAGACGGCTGGGGCTGCACCCCGGCGCCGACATCGACGGCTACGCGGCCGCCGCCCTGGACCGCACTGACCTTTCCGCCGCCCGCCGCGGCCTGGAGGCGCTGTACGACCAGTACCTGCTCACCGAGCCGACCCAGGGCCGGTACCGGATGCACGACCTGATCCGCGAGCACGCGCGCACCCTCGCCGGCCGCCTTGATTCGGACGGTGACCGGGACGAGGCCACCACCCGGCTGCTGGATTACTACCAGCACACGGCCGCCCGCGCCGACGCTCTCATCGCCCGCCAGACCCGGCCCGCCCCTGCCGCCGTGGACGGCACCATGCCGGCCGCCGTTCCCGCCCTGGCCAGCCGGGAGCAAGCACTGGCGTGGGCCCGCGCCGAGCGCGCCAACCTAATCGCTTGCCTGGACCACGCCACCGCCACCGGCCAGCACGTCCGGGTGACCGCCCTAACCTCCGGCCTCGCCGGCCTGCTGCGAAGCGACGGCCCCTGGGCCGAGGCCATCACCCGGCACACGACCGCGATCCAGGCCGCACGGCATCTCAGTGACCGGCTCGGCCAAGCCGGTGCCCTCAACGACCTCGGGCACGTGCGGCGGATGACGGGTGATTACCCGGCCGCGGGCCAGGTGCTGGAGGAGGCGTTGGGCATCTACCGCGACCTCGGTGACCGGCTCGGCCAGGCCAACGCTCTCTGCGACCTGGGGATAGCGCGGCTGGCGACGGGTGATTATCCGGCCGGAGCCCAGGTCCTAGAGCAGGCCCTGGACCTCTACCGCGACCTCCGTGACCGGCACGGCCAGGCCAGGGCCCTCCTCTACCTCGGGGCCGCGCTACGACAGAGGGGTGATTACCCGGCCGCGGCCCAGGCCCTGGAGCAGGCCCTGGACGTCTATCGCGACATCGGCGACCAGCTCGGCCAGGCCAACGTCCTGAGTCGCCTCGGGGACGTCCGGCGGGCGACGGGTGATTACCCGGCCGCGGCCCGGGTCCAGGAGCAGGCCCTGGACGTCTATCGCGACATCGGCGACCAGCTCGGCCAGGCCAATGCCCTCCTCTACCTCGGAGTCGTCCGGCGGCTGACGGCTGATTACCCGGCCGCGGCCCAGGCTCTGGAACAGGCCCTGGACATCTACCGCGACCTCGGCGAGCGAAACGGCCAGGCCAACGTCCTCCTCTACCTCGGGGACGTCCGGCGGCTGACCGATGATTACCCGGCCGCGGCCCAGGCCCTGGAACAGGCGCTGGACATCTACCGCGACCACGGCGAGCGGGGTGGTGAGGCCGAGGCGCTCAACAAGAGAGGAACGCTGCACCAGGTCAGCGGTGAACTCGCGCAAGCTGAGGGCTGTCACCAGCAGGCCCTGGACCTGGCCCGCGCTATCGGCAGCTCCTGGGACGAGGCGCACGCGCTGGCCGGCCTGGGGCGGTGCGTCCTGGCCGTCGGGCACGCCACGCAGGCGGAGGTCCTGCTGCGGCAGGCACTGGAGATCTTCCAGCGGATCGGCGCAGCCGAGGCCCCGGACCTGCTCGCCGAGCTAGACGCCCTCACCGGCCGCTCAGGGCTTCAGGCCTGAGCACTTGCCGGCGGCGCTGGAGAACGCGCTGATGGCACCGTTGCCCGCCTCGAGCTGTGGTACGGCGCCGCTCGCGTCCCCGCCGCCGATCGCGGTTCCCGCCGTCGCGTAGTCGGCGGTGAGAGCCTGCCACGAGACGGGGTCGATGGGCGGCAGCGGGAGCGCGGCGGCCGCGATCGCGTCCGAGGCGAGCTTGCGCCCGGCGGTCGCGACGGCGGGCTGGTTGCCCGCGCTGGCGTCGGCGGCCAGGGCGCCGGTGTCCGCGTACAGGGCCTTCAACGACGGCTGCCCGCGCCGGTCCCAGGCCGTCTGCGCGGAGCAGGCTTGCCGCAATTGAACCTGGGCGGCCGCCGTGGCATTCCGCGTGGCGGCGGCGGGGGTCGCGACATGGCTCGTGGCCGGGCTCGCGGCATGATGAAACATGCTGGCGCAGCCGGTGAGCACCGTCACGGCCAGGACTGGTCCCGCCAGGGTGACGATAACCCGGCCCTTCATCGTCCTCCCGGCCGCCCGGCCGGGGCCTTTCCCCGGGCTCATAGGTGACGCATCCACAGGTTCGTCTCCGCGTACACGCCGAGATCCTCCTCCCGCTCGATGTCGACCAGATCCAGCGCTTTGGGCACGACGTACCGGCCGGTTTCGGGGAAGGCCAGGCCGGTCCACTCCTCCCATTCAGCGACGGTGCCGGTGACGACCATCGACCGCAGGGCGGGCCGCAGGATCACGCCCCCGAGGCGCAGGTGGGTGCGGAGCCAGGGGCCGATATGGGCGCCGTCGGCGCGCGTCCTCCGGGCGTAGCTGGCCATCGGGGTCAGCGGGTACTGGCTCTTGAGCACCGGACGGACCGGAGAGATCATTCGTTCCAGTCCCGCCTTGATGGTCAGGGCACGCATCGCGATCAGGGCTTGCCCGCCCAGCCCCGTGCCCTGCCGGTCCGCCCTGACGGCGACGGCCATCACGCACAACGTGTCGGCCGGGACGGCCTGCTCGTGCCCGGTGACCGCGCTGATCAGCGCCGCGTCATACCCGGCGGGCAGGGTCTCGGCCGCACCGTCCCAGCGCAGCGGCACCCCCCAGCTGCCGGCCACCACCTCTCCGTCGTCCAGAATCCGGATGTCGTACTGCGGAAAGCACTCCGCCACCGGGCCCATGAGGTCCGAGCTGACCTGGTCGTGGAAGATGAACTCCGGCCAGACGGGCAGCAGCGCCGCCTCCGACTGTTCGCCGAGATCGGGCCGGTCCGACGTGGTGATGATCTCTCGCTCGGGCATCGGTACCTCACGTTGATCGGGTGACCGACCCACATCGGCCACGTTAACCGCGTAGTCGGCAGGGTCGGCTTGGTCGTCCAGGGCTCTGACACCTGGCGCGGAAGGCGGGGGAACTGGTGGGACCCGACCCGGGCGAGCGTCTCGGCCTGGTGGGCACCCATCGGCATGGCCAGCAGGTAACCCTGCCCGAAATGGCAGCCCATCGAGGTCAGCAGGTCCCGCTGGACTTCGCTTTCGATTCCCTCGGCGATGACCTCGAGCTGGAGCGTCCGCGCGATCTGGACGATGCCTTCGGCGAGCGCCAGGCGCTGCTCGGAGATGGCGATTCCGTCCACGAAGGACTTGTCCATCTTCACCACGTCGATGGGCAGCTCCCGCAGGTAGCTAAGGGAGGAGTACCCGGTGCCGAAATCGTCGATGGCCAGCGACACGCCGAGGGCCCTCAGCTCCATCAGGTCGGACACCAGCCGTTCGTCCCGGCGCAGCAGGGTGCTCTCGGTGAGCTCGAGCATGAGCGCCCCGGGTTCAAGGCCGGTGGAGTCCAGGACCCGGCGCACGCCGTCGATGAAACCGGGCGTCGTGAACTGCCGGGCCGCCACGTTCACGCTGACGTACAGCCCGGGAGCGGATCCGCCGCCAGCCAGGGTCCCGTCGTCCGGGGTGGCGGCCGGGGCCCGCGGCCCGCGGAATCGCACGAGGTCGGCTGCCGCCTGGCCCAGCACCCAGGCGCCGAGCGGCACGATCTGGCCGGTTTCTTCGGCCAGGGCGATGAACTGGTCGGGCAGCATCATCCCCCACTCCGGATGCGGCCATCGGACCAGGGCTTCGAACCCGGCCAGCTCCCCCGTGGCGAGCACCACGATCGGCTGGTAGACCAGCGTGAACGCGGAGCTGGTGACCGCCTCCTCCAGCGCGGCCTGCAGCTCCCGCCGCCTGAGCATCCCGGCACTCAGCACGGCCTGGTAGCGGCGCCACTGCCGCTTGCCTGCCGCCTTGCCCGCGTACAGGGCCAGGTCCGCGTGCTTGAGCAGCTCATCGGTGTCGGCGCTGTCCTCGGTGGTGGCGATCCCGACGGTGACCGTGATGAGCACGGACCCGGAGGCCAGCGCGAACGGCTCACCGAACGCCTCGACGATGCGGCCGGCGGCGGCCTCGACCATGGCGCTGTTCTCGACGTCGCTGATCAGCAGCGCGAATTCGTCGCCGCCCAGCCGCGCGGCCGAGTCGGAGTCGCGGATCAGGCCGCAGAGCCGAGCCGCGGTCGCGATCAGCAGCTCATCGCCGACGCCGTGGCCCATGGTGTCGTTCACCACCTTGAAGTCGTCCAGGTCCACGAACAACACGCCGGCCGTCGTGCCGTTCCGCCTGGCCGTGGCGAGCTGCTGGGAGATCCGGTCCTGGAACAGGATCCGGTTGGGCAGCCCGGTCAGCGCGTCGTGGAAGGCCTGGTGTTTCAGCTGCTCCTCGAGCTGGCGTTGTTCGGTCACGTCCCGCATGGTGAGCACCAGGCCGGCCACGGTCGGGTCGGCGCGCCGATCGCTGGCCCGGACCTGGACCTGGACCACCAGGCCGTCCCGGCGGGTGAGGTACCGGTCCACGTAACGGGTGCTGTAAGCCGCGCCGGCCGGAATCTGCGTGAGGAGGCGGAGCAGTTCGTCGCGCTCCCCGTCCGCGACCAGGTCCCACAGGTACGCGCCCTCCACGGTGATGTCGCCGAAGATGCTCGTGGCCGAGGGCGTGGCGTACCCGACCTTCCAGTCGTCGCCCACGATCAAGATGACGTCCGAGGTGTCATGCACCAGGGTGCGGAAGTACGCCTCGTTGCCCTGGCGGTCCAGTTCCTCGCGGAGCATGATCCGCTCGATGGCCAGGGCCACCTGGTGCGCGAGGATCTCCAGCGTCGCGGCCTGGTCCGCGAGGTAGCGCTGCTCGCCGAACACGGCGAGCACCCCGATGAGCGGATTACCCGACGGCCGGTTCTCGAGCACGAGCGGGCAGAGCAGCATCGCCTCACCGCCGGGAACGAGCGCCCTGACCTGCCGGGGCAGGCTCTTCACCGGCACGAGGACCGTCGTGGAACCGGCCGCGAGCGGCAGCCAGGTCTCGGCCAGTTCCCCGAGCCGGCTCATCGGAGCCGGCTCGGCCGAGGCCGTGGTCACCGCGTGGAACGTCTCGTTGCTGCGCACCGCGAGCAGCACGTCGCCCCGCCGGGGCGTGCCGAGCAGGAGATCGGTCGCGGACTTGACGACGGCCCCGGTCTGGTCCACGGTGATCGCCGACACCAGGGACGCCCCGGCCTGCCGCACCGCTCGCTCGCGGCCGAGCGCGCGGCGGTGCGAGGCGGCCACGTCCGACAGCCGCGACAGCACGAGCAGGTAGAGGACCGCGGAGAACACCGCGATAACGCTCCCGTCGCCCCCGCGGACCCCGAACGACCCGGTGAACAGCACGACCGGGGCCACCAACGAGGCCAGCATGAGCACGATCAGCCTGACCGGCGAGACCTCCACGTGCTGCCGGCCCACCGGCTGGGTGAGGTCCGTCATCGTGGGATGCAGCGCCGCGGCGCCCCACCCGGCGTAGAACACGACCCAGCCGAGATCGACCGGGGTCCCGTTATGAAACGTCCCGTGCAGCTGGATCAGGTCGTAGGACACATCCGAGATCAGCATCCCCAAGGCGCCCACGGTCAGGAACTGGACGCACCTGGACCCCCCCACCCCCGGCGCGAGCAGCCTGGCCAGCATGGCCAGAATGAGCACGTCGCCGAGCGGGTAAGCCACGGCGACGCCCTTCTGCAGCCAGGTCAGCGCCTCGTTGTGCGCGTAGGGCAGGATCAGGTAAGTCCACGACAGCAGGCCCAGCCCCGCGGTCAGGATCAGCGCGTCGATGAGGCTGCGCCGGTCCCCATCGGGCGTCCGCCACCAGATGAAGGTCAGCAGCCCGGCGGCGTTCAGCGGATATTCCAGCAGGTACAGCACGTCCGCGAAGGAAGGGAACGGCAGCTGGACCCCGATGAGCTGCGCGATCAGGAAGCTGAGCTGGCCAGCGGTGAAGCTCGCCGCCGCGGCGGCGAGCAGCAGCCACGGCAGCTTGCGGGACGGGCGGTTGATGACCACGCCCGCCACGATGGCGACCACTCCGCTCAGGCCGATCAGGCCCCACGTCTCGGTGCGCAGGCCGGGTAGCGCGTAGTACAACGCGGTTAGCAATGCCGTCCAGATGGCGTAGCCGGCAAGCAAATGGCGCCGCGGTTTCACCGCAATTCCCCCACGGTCATCTAATTCCCCTCTGCGAACCATCCCCAGAATGCACTATAGTCTTTCCCGCGCAGATCACCGCATGGCGGACCGTTACGCCGTCGCTTGCGGATAATTTGTTGCGAATTAGCCCCAATGGTCTTACTGCGAGGATTATGGAGACTTGGCGAATTGTCCTGGATTATGACCGGTCCCGCGAGCAAACAGGGCTTATCGGTAACGAAAGTCGCGTGTTAGATATGCTTGAAGCGGGCAGGAAATTATCCGGGTCAGAAACCATCTCGCCCAGACAACCCGGGAGCATTCAACTGGAAAGCGCATCCGTGAGCACCGTAGATGATTCTCCTCCGATGACGGATAGCGCCTTTATCGTCGTCGTCAACGACATTGGCCAGCATGCGCTCTGGGAGGCGGAGCTGGACCTGCCGGCCGGCTGGCGGCGGCAGTCCGCGCCGCTGCCTCGGCGCGCCTGCCTGGACGCCATCGCCGGCGCGTGGCCGGACGTCGCACCAGCCACCGTCCGCGCCGCCACCGCAGGCGAACGGTACGCAGCCGGCTCGGCGCGGGATGACCAGCGCCGTCACCCGGTTCCGGACGGGCACGACGCCCGGTTCGTCCATGAGCTGTTCGCCGAGCAGGCCGCCCGCCGGCCCGACGCGACCGCCGTCATCGCCGCGGGAACTCGGCTGACCTACCGTGAGCTCGACCAGTCGGCGAACCGGCTCGCCCGCTACCTCCAGGACCTGGGCGCCGGTCCGGAGACCCTGATCGGCGTGTACTCCGAACGCGGTGTCGAGGCGGTCCGCAGCCTGCTCGCGATCATGAAAGCGGGCAGCGGGTACCTGCCGCTGGACCCGTCGCTGCCCGCGGAGCGGCTAGCCCGGATATGCGCGGCGGCAAAACCGATGACTGTCATCACGGGCCGTTCGGTCAAAAAGTCTTCTTCGATAGCGGCGGGAGTGCTCGTGATCAGCGAGCTGGCCGCCGACCTCGAACGCCAGCCGAGCACGCCCCCCGAGGTCAGCCTGCATCCGGACAACCTGTGCTATGTCATCCATACCTCGGGATCCACCGGCGACCCCAAGGCGGTCGCGATCAGCCATGGCGGTCTGGCCGACGTCATCACCGACCTGGCCGGCGAATACGAGATGTCCGCCCGGGACCGGGTGGTGCAGCTCGCTTCGCTCGCGTTCGACACCTCGGTCGAGCAGATGCTCGTCGCGCTCACGACCGGGGCCACCTTGATGCTGCCGCCGGCGGGCACCATCGCCCCCACCGATCTGCTCCGCTACCTCAAGCAGCAGCGGGTCACCGTGGTCGACCTGACCCCCGCGTACTGGCACCAGTTGCTCGCGGTCACCGAGCCGGACGACGAACGGCTGCGGACCCTCCGGCTGATGATCACCGGCGGTGACATGGCGGATCCCGCGGACTGCCGCGCGGCGTTGCGGGCGGTACCCGGGGCCAGGTTGCTGAACGCCTACGGGCTGACCGAGACCACCATCACCTCGGCCCTGTTCGACGTCAGCGCCGCCCGGGTCGGGCCGCCGGGGACCCCGGTGCCGGTGGGCCGGGCGGTCGCGCACGCGCGGATCATGGTTCTGGACGAGAAGCTGAGCCCGGTGCCGGCCGGGGAGGCGGGCGAGGTCTATGTCGGCGGTCCCGGCGTCGCCCGGGGTTACCTGGGCCAGCCCGCGCTGACCGCGGAGGTGTTCCTGCCCGACCGCGGCGGGCTGCCCGGCAGCAGGATGTACCGTACCGGGGACCTGGGACGGCGCCTGCCGGACGGCGCCTTGGAGGTCGCCGGGCGCGTCGACCGACAGCTCAAGGTGCGCGGGTTCCGCGTCGAGCCGAGTGAGATAGAGAGCGTGCTGGCCGGGCACCCGGACATCGGGCAGGTAGCGGTCGTGGCCACCAGGCACGGTACGAGCGACACGCGGCTGGCCGCGTACTACACCAGGCGTGATGGCGCTGCTTCCGATGGCGCGGGTTCCGATGGCGCGGGTTCCGATGGCGCGGGTTCCGATGGCGCTGCTTCCGATGGCGCGGGTTCCGATGGCGCTGCTTCCGATGGCGCTGCTTCCGATGGGCTGAGCGCGGCCGGCCTGCGGCGCTTTCTTCGCGGCCGGCTGCCCAGCTACATGATCCCCACGGCGTTCGTGGCGCTCGACCAGATGCCGCTGAACCCGGCCGACGAACCAGCGCTCGAGGAGGCCCGGGTCCCCGCGCGACGGCGGGGCCCGGCGGAGCGGCGCACGCCGACGCAAGCCGGGTTGTCTCACCTGTGGTCCAAGCTGGTGAAGCAGGAGCAGATCGGCCTGGACGACGATTTCTTCGCCCTGGGCGGGAACTCGCTGCTGGCCGCCGAGATGCTGGCGCACGCCCGGGTCATGTTCGGGATCAGCGCGGACTACGTGCGCCCGCTCACCCGCTGCCTGCTGCGCGACCCGACCCTGCGGGAGTTCGCCAAGGCGACCGAGGAAGCCCGCGCGGGCAGGCTCGCCGCCGACGGCGACCAGACCCCGATCGACTTCGCCCGCGAGGCCGAATTCAGCCCCCCGAACCGACTGCGCGCAGACCCGCAGTACGGACGGCCGAACTTTCGCAGACCGCTGGAGATACTCCTCACCGGATCGACCGGGTTCTTCGGGGCTCACCTGCTGCACGAACTACTGGCCACCACCAACGCGCGGGTCTGGTGCCTGGTCCGGGCGCGTGACGCTTCGCACGCGCTGGAGCGCGTCGCGGGCGCCGCCGCCCGCTTCGAGCTCCCCGACCTGCCCAGCGGCCGCGTGGTACCGCTGCCCGGTGACCTCGCCGCACCCCGCCTCGGCTTGTCCCTGGGCGAGTTCCACGGGCTCGCGCGGAGCATCGACATCATCTATCACGCGGGTGCTTCGGTGAATTTCATCTACCCGTACGAGGAACTGCGAGCCGCCAACGTCACGAGCGTCCGGGAGGTGATCCGGCTGGCCACCATGGCCCGGGTCATTCCCGTCCACTATGTCTCCAGTACCGCGGTGCTCGCGGGCCTCGGCGTCATGGGCGTGCGTGAGGTGACCGAGGACACGCCGCTCGCGTACGCTGACCGGCTGCGCATCGGCTACGTGGAGACCAAGTACGTGGCCGAAGAACTCCTGCGGAACGCCGGGCGCGCGGGCCTGCCGGTAGCGATCTACCGCCCGCTGGATATCGTCGGGAGCCGTCGCACCGGCGTGTGGAGTACCAGCACCGAGATGTGTGCCCTGATCCGGTTCATCACCGACACCGGTCTGGCTCCCGCCATCGACCTGCCGCTCGACTTCGTACCGGCCGACGTGTGCGCGGCGGCCGTTCGGCACATTTCGTCCCTCGAGGAGGCCACCGGGCGTACCTACCACCTGGCCAGCCCCGAATACACCCTGCTCGGATCGCTCGTCGACCGGCTGCGGGCATACGGGTTCGAGGTCCGCGAGGTGCCGTTCGCCGCCTGGGTGAGCGAGCTGGTGCGGTATGCCGCCAACCACCCGTCCCACCCGATGACGACGTTCCTGCCGCTGTTCATCGACCGCGATCAGGAAACCGGGCTCACGCCCGCGGAGATGTACTTCGAGCACGTCTTCCCGCACTACAGCAGGACGAATACCGAGCGGGCGCTCAGCGGCAGCGGCATCGCGTTCACGTCCGTCGACGCTCCGTTGCTCGATGCCAACATCGGGCGCCTCATTTCGGTGGGATACCTGAAAGCATCGCGGGACAACCTGCTGCCTGGGCAGCTGCCGGCCCAGTTGCCTGACCAGCGGGAGCGAAGTCAGGTGCCGAACCGTTCCGCTCATGCCGGCTAGGCGCTATCCGGACTGGGAGACGTTCGAGTACTTTCACCAGCCGGACGCCGGCGACGGCCTAGTGGCCGGCGACGGCCCGGTGGCGTTCGGCGCGGGCCCGGTGGCGTTCGGCGCGGACCTGAGCCCGGCGAGCGTGCTGGCCGCGTACCGGCGGGGGATCATCCCGCTTCCCGCACCCGATGAGTATTTCCGCACGGTCAACGAGGTCCGGTACGAGGATCGGGTGGCGGCCGGGACGATCGGCCTGGTCGGCACGGTCGGGCGCGATGATCCGTACTCGGTGGCCTGGTGGTCGCCTGACCCGAGGCCGGTGATCAGCGCGGGCCACGTCCACCTGGGACGCAATATCAGGAAGCAGCTGCGACAGAGCGAGGTGTGGACGACCGCCAACACGAGGTTCGGCCAGGTGGCCGAGGAATGCCGGGCGGGCCGCGAGCCGCGCTGGCTCACCGACCCGTTGCTGCAGACCCTGATCGAACTGCACGCCGAAGGCTGGGCGCACAGCATCGAGGTGTGGCTGGACGGCGACCTGATCGGCGGCGCGATGGGGATCGGCATCGGCCGGGTCATCAGCGGAGACTCTTTGTTCAGCCGGTACCCCGGCGCGGGCGGGGTCGCGGTCGCGGACATGGCCGCGCGATTGGGCCTGGCCGGCGGCCTGCTCATCGACGCGCAGTGGGACAGCCCGTTCCTGCGGTCGCTCGGCGCCGGGCCGCTGCCGCGAGAGCGTTACCTGCGACTGCTGGACGGCTCGGCGGAGCGGACCTTGCTTCCCGGTGAGCGGTTCCCGGCGCGGCGACTGCTCGCGGAGGGTCCGGGGAGCTTACGGGCGGCCGGCACGGCGGGTCTGGGGCTCGTGATCTGGTTGGGTGGCTCGCTGCGGTTCCGGCTGGCTGCCGCCGGTGACGATTGCCGGTTTTGCGGCTTTCCTGGCTGGGCTGGGCGTCCCAGTTGCCTGGTTGATGGGCCGTTGTACCTGTTCTTGAGCCCGTAACGCGACTGGCCGGGGCCTGCGAGTCGGGTGTACCAGTTCGCGTTGCGGGTAACTGCCGCGCCGAGGCCCGCCGTCCCGGCCCGCCGTCCCCTCGCTCCCGTCCGGCTGCCCCGCACCCCGGCCATCCCTCCTCGCCAGCCCCAGGCGCCCCATCAACGCGGAGCATCCGGCTTCCGTGGTGATTTCGGGCAGCTGGGCGCACCGGATACGCCGCGGAATCCGGGTCCGCCGCACCAGGTGAGCCTCCACGCGACCACCGTGGTACCAGGTAGCCCCTCCTGACTCAGCCGTCTCGCTCCGGGACCGTTTACGCGGGAGGGTTCGGGCTTATGGGATGCCCGGGGGGTCTATGGTGCACAAACCGCTCCCGCAAGCCCAAATCCTCCCGGCTCTTGACGCCGGGCGGACGGAGCGACCGCTGTCAGCGGCAGCGTGGCCTCACGGGTCAGCCGACGGCTGACCCGTGAGGCCGCTTCCGGACCTGGCGGGCGGCACCGGGGTTGCCCGAAAACCCCGCTTAAGCCAGGTCATCCGCGTTAATGGAGCCGGTGAGCTAGCTGGTGAGGGAGTGCCGGCGGGGCTAGTGCGGGCCGGGGACCAGGGACCAGGCTGATGTCGGGCCCGCACGCCCTGCCGCAACACGCTGGCGCCAGAAGGTAATGGACACCACGGCCACTGCAGTCGCGTTACAGCCTCTCTTGCAGGTACGGTGCGCCATCGACCAGGTCAGATGCGCGGGGCAAATGGGGTGATACGGGATATAACGGACCTCGGGTGGCTGCGAACTCGGGTTGTTCCGGGATGCTCACGAGGTTTACCGGCTACCGTCGGGGTCCCTGGTCGGCGCGATCCCGGCGGGCACGGCGGGCACGGCGCGGCCGGGGCACCGGAACCGCAGGGTCCCCGTCCGGGCGGGATGGGGCAGGGACCCTGCGGCCCTTGACCGGGAGCCCTGATTCTCCCGGGGCCTGCTGTGCCGCTTAATCTAACAGTAGCCATTCCGTTACACAAGGTAGTTGTGCCGATAGGCCCGGCGGTCTCCGGAGGCCGCGACCCGGAGCGGGCGCAGGGCGACGGCGACCAGGTTGACGGCACCGCCGGTCCGCTCAATCCGGCCGTAGATGAGCAGCGCGGGCGCGGTGGTGGCTATCCGGCGGTAGCGGGCCCAGACGTGCGGCGGGCAGATCACGTTCAGCATGCCGGTCTCGTCCTCCAGGCTGAGGAACACCACCCCGCGTGCGGTCGGCGGCTGCTGCCGGTGGGTGACCAGGCCGGCCACGGCCACGGCGGAATCCGCGGCGGCGGACCGCGCGGACGACGCGGTGAGCACCCGCCGCGCCGCGAGTTCCGCCCGGATGTGGGCCACCGGGTGAGTCCCGTAGGTCCCGGTAGCCCACAGGTCGGCGAGCGTCTCCTCGGTCGGCGTCATGGCGGGCAGCGGCGGAGCGGTCAGCCCGACCGTGGTGCCGGCCAGCTGCCCCTCGCGGATCGAGGCGGCGGCCCCGGCCGCCCACAGCGCGGCGCGCCTGCTCAGCCCGAAACACCCGAACGCTCCCGCGGTGGCCAGCGCCTCCAGCGTGGCGGCCGGCAGCCGGGTCCGGGCCGCGAAATCCGCCAGGTCCCGGTAGGGCCGCCCGGCGGCCACCTGTTCGGCTGCGGCCCGGCCCAGGGTCCGCACCTCGGACAGGCCCAGCCGGATGGTCGGCGCCCCGGCGCCTTCCAGGGTCGCGTCAACCGCGCCGCCTTCCAGGGTGGGGCCAGCCGCGGTGTCTTCCAGGGGCGCGTCAGCCGCGATGCCTTCCAGGGTGGCGAGGGCGGCGCTGGCGTTGACGTCGACGCCGCGGACCTCCACCCCGTGCCGCCGCGCGTCGTTGATCAGGCTGTGCGGGGCGTAGAACCCCATCGGCTGGTTGCGCAGCAGCGCGGCGGTGAACGCGGCCGGGTAGTACCACTTCAGCCACGCGCTCGCGTAGACCAGGTAGGCGAAGCTGATCGCGTGCGACTCGGGGAACCCGTAGTTGGAGAAGGCCAGGATCTTGGCGTAGATGTCGCAGGCCACGTCGGGGCCGACGCCGCGCTCGGCCATCCCGTCGAGCAGCCGCTGGCGGAGTTCGGTGATGCGCTCGGGGGCCCGCTTGGCGCTCATGGCCTGGCGCAGCCGGTCGGCCTCGGCGGGGGTGAAGCCCGCGCAGTCGATGGCGAGCTGCATCATCTGCTCCTGGAACAGCGGCACGCCCAGTGTCTTGCCGAGCGCCGCGCGCATCGACTCGTGCGGCATCGCGGCGTCCTCCAGGCCGTCGCGGCGGCGCAGGTAGGGGTGGACCGAGCCGCCCTGGATCGGGCCCGGCCGGATCAGCGCGACCTCGATGACCAGGTCGTAGAACTGCTGCGGCCGCAGCCGGGGCAAGGTGGCCATCTGCGCTCGCGACTCGACCTGGAACACGCCCACCGTGTCGGCCTCGGACAGCATCTGGTAGACGACCGGGTCCTCCTGCGGAATCGAGGCCATCGTCCAGCGCGGGCCGTAATGCTTTTCGACCAGGTCGAAGCAGTCGCGCAGGGCGGCCAGCATGCCGAGGCCCAGCAGGTCGAACTTGACCAGGCCCGCGTAGGCGCAGTCGTCCTTGTCCCACTGCAGCACGGTGCGACCGGGCATCCGGGCCCATTCCACCGGGCACACCTCCCCCACCGGGCGGTCGCAGATCACCATGCCGCCTGAGTGGATGCCCAGGTGACGCGGCAGTCGCTGCATCCGGGCCGCCAGCTCGGCCACGGCAGGCGGGACGACCTCGGGGTTTTCGGGGTCGGGGTTTTGGGGGTCGGGGTTTTGGGGGTCGGCATCGCCGCCGGGCAGCAGTTCTCCGGCGGCGGCCGGGCCCGGTCCGATCTGGGCGACCCAGGCGTCGGATTGCTGGGGGGTGTAACCGAGCGCGCGGCCCGCGTCCCGCAGCGCCAGCCGGGGCCGGTAGGTGATCACGTTGGCGACCTGCGCGGCCCGGTCCCGGCCGTAGGTGTCGTAGACGTACTGGATGACCTCTTCCCGGCGGCGGTGCTCGATGTCCAGGTCGATGTCCGGCGGGCCGTCCCGGCCCTCGGACAGGAACCGCTCGAACAGCAGGTGGTGCGAGACCGGATCCACGTTGGTGATGCCGATCGCGTAGCAGACCGCCGAGTTGGCCGCCGAGCCGCGGCCCTGGCACAAGATGTTCTTGTGCTCGCAGAACTCCACGATGTCGTGCACGATCAGGAAGTAACCGGGGAACCTGAGTTGCTCGATGACCTCGAGCTCCCGGGCGATCTGCCGGTACGCGCCGGGCACGCGCTCGTCACCAGGCGGCCCGTACCGCGCCGGGGCCTTCCGCGCCACCAGCTCGCGCAGCCAGGACGCCTCGGTGTGGCCGGATGGGACGGGAGCGCCGGGCAGGTCAGGCGCTATCACCCGGAAATCGAACGCGAGCTCGCGGCCCAGCGCCGCGGTCCGCTCCAGCACGCCCGGGTAGCGCCGCAGCAGCGCGGCCATCTCCTGGCCCGACCGCAGGTAGGCGGTGCCCGCCGCGGCCAGCCAGCCGTCTTGGTCCTCAAGGCTCCGCCGGGCCCGGATGGCGGCCAGCGCCTGGGCCAGCCGGGCCTGCGCGGGCGCCGCGAAGTGCACGTTGCCGGTGGCCACCACGCCCACGTCGGCCAGGGCCGCCAGCCGGGCCAGCAGGTCGTTGCGCTCGTCGTCGCCCGGATCGTGGTGGCAGTTCAGCTCGACCATCACGTTCTCATGGCCGAACATCTCGGTCAGCCGGCCCAGCTCCCGCCAGGCCGCGCCCGGGCCGTCGGCGGCCAGTGCCGCGGGCACCGGCCCCTTGCGGCACCCGGTCAGCACCACCCAGTGGCCGCCGTGCGCGCCGGCCAGCGCGCCGGTGTCGTAAACCGGGCGGCCCTTCTCCCCGCCCGCCAGCTGGGCGGCGCTGATCGCCGCGCACAGCCTTCGGTAGCCCTCGGCGTCCCGGGCCAGGACCAGCAGGTGGCGGCCCGGCGGGTCAGGCGCTTTGTGCGGCCCGGACGGCAGGTCGAGGCTCAGCTCGGCGCCGAACACCGTGCCTAGGCGGATCCCCTGGCCACGGAGCCTGGCCGCGGCCTGCGCGAACTGCGGGACTCCGTACATCCCGTCGTGGTCGGTGATCGCGAGCGTCTCGAGCCCGAGCCGGGCGGCCTCGGTCACGAGCTCACCGGGGGTGGCCGCCCCGTCCAGGAAGCTATAGGAGGAGTGGCAGTGCAGCTCGGCCCACGGGATGGCGGCCGCGGACTGTGGCGGGCGCGGCCGGGAGGCGGGCCGGTCCGCGGCGGGCTTCTCGGGCGGCGGCTCACTCCCGACGTGCCAGGTCATCCGCCGCCGGAGCTCGCCCCAGGAAACCGGCGGGTTATTCCAGCCCATAACGCGTCCTCGTTATGACTCCTACGCGGAAGTCCCCGCCGTTCGGGTGGGGGAAGCGCAGCCGGCGCGCCTCCCACGTTTCTATGTTCGAATATGGTTTCATGTAAGGATGAGGACGGCATATCGGTGCCGAGCCTATCCCGACCCGGCACAGCAGTCGATGCTCGCGCGCACGTTCGGATGTGTCCGCATCGTGTGGAACCGGACCCTGGCCGAGCGGTCCCGGCTCTACAACGCCGAAGGCAAGAGCCTGTCCTACGCCGCATCTGACGCGGCGCTGACCCAGATGAAGAAGGACGCGGAACTGGCATTCCTGAATGAGGTATCCAGCGTGCCGCTCCAGCAGGCGCTGCGGCATCAGCACTCTGCGTTCCAGGCGTTCTTCGCTCGCCGCGCCCGCTACCCGCGGTTCAAATCCCGGTGCGGCCGCCAGTCCGCTACCTATACCCGCAACGCATTCTGCCTGCGCGGCGGCGAGCTGCGGCTGGCGAAGATGAGCGAGCCGCTGCGGTTCGTGTGGACCTGGCCAGGCGTGGACGTGACCGGCCTTGATCCCACATCGGTGACCGTGGCTAGGGATCCGGCCGGGCGCTGGTTCGTGACCTTCCACGCCGACGTGCCCCATCCCGCGCCTCTTCCGCCTGCTGGCCGCCGCGCCGGGGTGGACGTGGGGCTGGCCCACTTCGCCACCCTGTCCACCGGCGAGAAGATCCCGCACCCCAAGCACTGGGAGCGACATGAGCGGCGGCTCAAGCGCTGGCAGCGCAGGCTGGCCCGGACCAAGCGCGGATCGGCGAACCGGACCAGGCGGGCCATCAAGGTCGCACGCGCGCACGCTAGGGTGGCCGACGCTCGCCGGGACTTCCTGCACAAGGCCAGCACGAGCCTGGTGCGCCGGTTCGACGTGATCGCCGTGGAGGACCTGAACGTGGCCGGCATGATCCGTAACCGGCGTCTGGCCCGTGCCATCAGCTGTTCCGGCTGGGGAGAGTTCCGGTCCATGCTGGAGTACAAGGCGCGGCGCCGCGGCCGCCATGTCGCCGTGGCGGATCGCTGGTATCCCAGCTCCAAGACCTGCTCGGCGTGCGGGCACCTGCTCGCCTCGCTGAGTCTGGGGACACGCCGCTGGACGTGTCCGGCCTGTGGCACCCGGCACGACCGGGACATCAACGCCGCGCGGAACATCCTTGCCGCCGGGCTGGTCTACCAAGGCGGGGAGGAAAGTCAACAGTACCCCCCTTCGATCAGCCAGCGGCCGTCCTGAACCGCGGCCAGCCAGGCGCGCCCGTCGTCGGTTAGCAGCTGGAACCGGGCCCGGCGGCGCGCGGCGGCCGGGTCCCACCAGCGTTCGGACAGCGGCCACGGCCCGGCCCAGCCGGTGATCCGCAGCGGCGGCACGCCGTCGGCCGCCAGCCAGGCCGGCGCGGCCGAGATCACGCACCGTCCGGTGACCGTGACCGCGTCTCCGGCATCGTCGGTCACGTCCGCCTCACGGGCGAAGGGGTACACCACGCCCGGCACCGCACCCATGATCCGCCCGGGCCACGGCGCGCCCACGGCCAGTCGGGGCTGCCTTTTCTCACCGAACGGAACGTCGTTCACCTGCTCGGCCACGTCTCGGCCGCCACCCAAGACCGGGCGCAGCACGGCCTCGTGCCCGAGCATGGCCTGCACGCGCATGGCGGCCCGCGCCACCCGGTCGCTGACCACGGTCTCCCCCCAGAGCGCGAGCTGGTGCCCGGTGGCGTGGACTACCTGGTCCGGGACCAGTCGCAGCACCACGATGCCCCCGTCGGTCGTGCCGTCGGGGGTGCTGCCGGTAGTGCCGTCGATAGTGCCGACGGGCGGGGCGGGTACCTGCCAGCCGTCGAGCTGCCAGCGGACCCGGTCGGCGAGGGCGGCCGCGGACAGCAGCCCGTCGTGCCGCCAGAGCCTGCGGTTCTCTCGCCCGTCGGCGCAGACGGCCCGGACCTGGACCCGGACGCAGGTCAGCCCACGGGCCGCGAGTCCCTCGTGCATCCGCTCGGCGAGCGCCTTGGCCGCGAACACCACCGGCTCGGACAGCGGTTCCGGCGGGTCGAACTCCTGGGCTACGGACAGGTCCTCGGCCGGCGGGCGCACCGCCAGCGGGCGGGAACCCAGGCCGCGCGCCAGCCGGTGCGCGGTCTCCCCCGCGGCACCGAACCTGCTGGCCACGTCGTCGGGCGACAGCGCGGCCAGATCCCCCAGCGTGTGCAGGCCGAGCCGGCTCAGCAGGGCCGCGAAATCCTGGCCGGCCAGATCCCCGGCCGCGTCCTGGCCGGCCAGGGCACTTACCGGCTGCCGGGCCAGGACGCTTACCGGCTGCCGGGCCAGGAACTCCGGCGTCCGGCCCGGCGGGATGACCAGGACCGGGCAGATGCCACTAGCGGTGTCGGCGCGGGGGGCGCCGACGGCGCGGGCGGCTAGGTATGCGGCGAACAGCCCGTCGGCGACGCCGGCCTGGGATTCGACGCCGAGATCGGCGATCGCGGCGGTGATCCGGGCGGCGAGCGCCGTCTCGCCGCCGAAGTAACGGGCCGGGCCGCGCGCTCCGAACGCGCAAACCCCTGGCTCAACCGCCTCGACCGCCGGGCAGAACGCGGTCACGGCGGTGAGCACCTGATCGAACGCCCGTGCCGTCCTGGGCCCGGCCAGACCGGGGCAGTACAGGACCATGACCCGGGGTTCGGGCGCGCTCATCCGGCCCGCACCACCTGGAGGTGGCGCTCCGGCACCGGGATGTCGGGCGGCTCGGCCGCGCTGACGTTCCCGTCTTCGGCCGGCAGCCAGAGCCAGCGGGTGCGCGTGACGGCCGCCTCGCCACGGCCGTCGGCCGTCACCTGGGCACAGCACGCCCGGAGCCGACCGTGCCCGTCGCCCAGCCCGGTCCACCCCTGGGTGAGGATCCGGAGGCGGACCTGCGCCCCCGGCCAGTCGCCGACGACCAGCAGCACGCCCCGCCCGCGCCGCAGCGTGGCCTCCAGGCGCTGCCGGACCTGGGCCGGGGCCTGCGCGGGCGGCCGGAGCAGGACGAGCTCGCACCCGTCGAGCAGCGACGCCACCACTTGCGGCCAGGCGTGCCCCGGATCGGGGACCAGCAGGGTCCGTTCGGCGTCCAGGCCCAGTCCCGCCGCGGCCAGCATGCCCGCCTCGGGCACCCCGGCGATCCCGCACCAGGCCCCGTCCGCCGAGGCGCCGGCCGCGAGGGCCAGTATCAGCAGGCCGAACTCCGCCACCGTCACCACCGAGCCACGGGCCAGCCCGCCCCGCGGAAGCAGCTCGCGCAGTGCGGGCAGGACCGGCAACGTCCCGTCGCGCAGTGCGGGCAGGACGGGCAACGTGCCGTCCCTGAGCGGATCGGCGGCCTGGGAAACCGGGGATCTGGATACCTCCGCGGCCACGGATAGCCGAGGCCGGGCAGATGATATCCGCTTGATTTCCGTAGAAGCGATCCCCATTCCGTCGATTATCGAACATAGGTTCGCCCAGGTCAAGCACGGACCACGGACCCCGCGGCGTGTCGAGATGCTTGAGAAAACATTGTTACCCCGGGTGAGTGCCTGAGGGCAGGCTGGCGGCTACCCGCCAGCCTCCGCCCGGCACGGGCCCGGCGCTCAGCTGGCCGCCATGAGCCTTGACCCGTTCGATCATCCCGAGCAGCCCGGCACCGCCGCAGCCGTCAAGTTCGAGAGGCGCGGATCTGGCTGGCCCGTTGATGATGTCGACGTTCAGGCCGGTGGCTGTCACCTCCAGGGTCACCGATACGGATGCGCCCGGAGCGTGCTTCATGGAATTGGTAAGCCCTTCCTGGATGATGCGCAGGGCGTCGTCAGCCACGGCAGGCGCGAGCGCGTGGTGTCCGGCCCGGCGGAAGGTGACATCAGTTCCGGTCACCCTGACCGCGTCAACCAGGTGATCGGCGAGCTCGAGCAGTGAGTCAGGCGAAGTGCCGTCGCGGCCGAGGAGCGTCGCGGCCCGGGTGATCTCCTCGTCAGCCCGGCCCGCCGCGGTCACGATGTCGGCGAACGTGGCTGCCATCGACTCTGGTTGCGTCAGGCTGCGCACCTGACCGGCCCTGGCCTGGATCACCACGGCCGTCAGCCAGTGGGCCACGGTGTCATGGAGTTCTCGCGCGAGGTGAACCCGCTCGTAGCGGACCGCCTCCTCCGCGTACCGCGATCGTTCTGCCTCAAGCAGCTTTCCCGCCTCAGCCAGCTCCGCAGCTAGCCGGCGGCGTGAGCGGACGAACTCTCCGGCCGCCCAGGGACCGAACGTGACCATCAGCAAGAACGGGTTGAAGCCGCGATTGACGACCTCGGCCGTAGCCGCCAGCAGCGCTGGCCCCGCGATCGTGCGCCGCCACCCCCCCGCGTCACCCAGGCGGTAGCTGAGCACGAACGTCACGGCCAGAACCGGAATGAGATAGACCAGGCTGGCGGTGCCGCCGCGCGATCCCGCGGCGGCGATGATCAGCGCGGCCGCTGTCGTCGCGGCGAGGAGATGACGGGTCCGCCAGCACAGGCACACCGGCAGGAGCAGGGCCAGGTACTCCATTGCCAGGCCTAGGGGCCAGCAGCCGTCTGGTGCCGCAGGTCCTGGATCAGCGCACGGATCATCGAGAGGCTATCCCGCCCGCACGCCTCGATCTCGGTGAACGCGGCACGCGCCAGCTCCGGGTCGGCGGGCCTATCGGGAGAAGCGGTGGCGTGGTGGCCGTTCCTGGCCGCGGCGGAGATCCGGTCGAGATTGAGCCGGAGCAGCGCATCCAGGTCACCAGTCACACGTTCTCTTTCCACCATGGCGGACAGCGCGGCCGTGCGCTCCCGCTGCGCGGCTAGGTCCGCGTTGCGGCGGCGCAGATCCGCGATCGCCTCCAGGCGCTGGCCCGCCAGGCGTCCTACCACGCAGAACGCGAGGATCGCCGGGACGCCGAAAATGAGGAATCCCGGTCCGAGGTTGGGGTCGGAGAACGCCTGAGCCACGGCCGCCATCAGGGCGAGGACGATGCACAGGGCGGTACGCCGGCTCCAAGGCCGCGCGCCAGCGCAGGCGGTGGCGTAAAGAAGCGCCGGGAGCGTGCCGCCGCAGCGCACCATCGACCCGAAGACCAGGCCGTTGAGCACTGCCGCGGCGAGCAGGACCGCTAGCGTCAGCATCGGCGCCCGGTACGCCCACGCGATGGGTACCGTCATCGCCAGCACCCCGGCTGCCGCCGCCACGCCGCCGTGAGGATGACCGGTGTGAATGAAACCGAGGACCAGTACGGCCGCGAAGGCGCTGAGTCCCGCGGCGAGGACGATCCCGGTCGCTGCCCAGGCTCGCCCAGCCGACGAGAGTACCCCGGGCTCAGCAGCGCTCACTGCACTAACGGTACGCTCCGGTCGATGGCCCAGACAGACCTGATCACGATCGTGGTCGCAGATGACCAGCGCCTTATCCGCGACGGCATCCGCGTCATCCTCGACCACGAACCGGGAATGCGCGTGGTCGGCGAGGCGTCTGACGGACTGCAGGCGGTCGGCGTCGTCGCGCGCCTTCGTCCCCGTGTGGTGCTGATGGATATCCAGATGCCTGTGCTGGACGGCCTGGAAGCGGCCAGGCGGATCCTCCAGGCGTCCCGGGCCACCAGCGTGCTGATGCTGACCACCTTCGACGACGACGAGTACATCTACCGGGCGCTGCAGTGCGGGGCGAGCGGGTTCCTGCTCAAGGACTCGCCGCAATCGCAGCTCATCGGGGCGGTTCGTGCTATCGCTGCCGGAGGCGCGCTTATCGACCCCCTCACCACCCGGCGTCTCATCAGCCGCTTCGCCAGCGCCGTCCGGCCCGCGCGAGCAGTTCCCTCGATACTCAGCGAGCTGACTGGCCGGGAGCTCGACGTGCTCAGGCTGGTCGCCGAGGGCCTGTCTAATGCCGAGATCGCCGGACGGCTTGTCGTCGAGGAAAGCACCGTCAAGACCCATATGGGGCACATCCTGACCAAGCTGAACCTGCGGGACCGAGTGCAAGCAGTCGTCCTGGCCTACGAGACCGGGTTCGTCCGGGCTGAGCCCTGATCGCTCAGCCGCGCAGTAGCCCGGCGCCGCAGCACCGCCGTGCCCAGGACGGCGACGCCGATCAGGCACAGCGCGATGGACAGTATCCCGAACAGCGGCGGACTCGGGTTGGTGGTGTGGTGAGCCGTCGATTCCGGCCATACGAGTACCGCGTGGTCGGCGATGTCCAGGCAGATCAACGCGGCCACCACGACCGTTCCCGCCAGCGTGGCGCGCTTGGCCATTTCCCGCGCGGTTTGCCTGCCTGCATGCCGAACAGCGCGGGACCGCCGCTCGCCGAGGAGCGCGGAAAGAGTCAGCCCGAGGGCCAGGATGACCGCGGTCACCACCACGTATCCGATCACCCGCGGGAACTGGGTCACCGTCCGCGGCGGGCTGACGGCATAGCCGAGGCCGATGTCCGCGGTCTGGTAAATCAGTACGACCAGCCAAGGGCCGAGGAACGCCGCCATGGCCAGCCGGGGCGCGGGTACCAGCCAACCGGTAATCAGGGCCAGCAGAAGTGCTGAAACGGCAGTCATAGGTCAATCCGCCTTCGTGTCCGGCTTGTTTTTACCGATGCTGCACGCAGAAAGCTGCCGTCTCATCAGCCCCGCGGGGGAACGTAGCTGGCGGGCTACGACCTAAGGAGGAGAAGCCGCGAAGCGCGAGCGCGGGATCGGCCTTGCGAGAATGTCCGCATGGACGGACTCGCGTGCCCCTGCGGCCTCGGCGACGACTATGAGTCGTGCTGCGGGCGGCTCCACGCAGGTGCGCCGGCGCCGACCGCTGAGTCGCTGATGCGCGCCCGCTATAGCGCATTCGCCGTCGGGGACACGGGTTATCTCCTGCGTACCTGGCACCCGTCAGCCCGTCCGGAGACCCTCAGCCTCGACCCGGCGCTCCGGTGGACCCGCCTCGCCGTCCTGGAAACGCGTGACGGCGGGCTCTTCGACGCCACCGGCACGGTCCAGTTCCGTGCCATGTACGTCCAGCAGGGGCAGCGCGGCGTCCTCGCGGAGACGAGCAGGTTCGTCCGGCAAGACAGACATTGGACCTACCTCGGTCCCATTGACTAAAGGGCGCAGGTCAGGTGGTGGCTAGGCCGGTGAGCGCGAGCACGGTGGTGATCTCGTTTGCGCGCGGGCTGTTGATGCGCTGGTAAATGTCGAGGGCCTCGATCAGGTGCGCGCGCGCCGCGTCGGGCTCGCCCGCCGCGGCCAGGCATCGTCCGAGGCCGGCCAGCGCGCCGGCCTCATCAGCGGGACTGGCTACCTCGCGGGCCAGCGCCAGCGCCTCGGCGTGGAGCTGGCGGGCCCGCTCGACGTCGCCGGTGTCGAGCGCCAGCGCGCCGAGCTGGTTCAGCGCGTCGGACTGCCCGCGGCGGTCGCCGATCTCGCGGTAGATGCTCAGCGCCTGGTCGAGCGTGACCGCGGCGGCGGCGAAATCGCCGGCCTGTCGCTGTACGTCCCCGAGGGGCGTGAGGGTGTCCGCCTCGCCGAGCCGGATGCCGTGCTCCCGGTAGACGGCGAGCGCGCGGTCGAGCAGGGGCGCGGCCGCCGCGGGGTCCCCCGTCCGGCGCGCGATCTCGCCCCGGACCCGGTAGACGTTGCCCTCGCCGTACGCGCTTGCGATATCAACGAAGAGCGGCAGGGCCTGATCGAGGAGGTCCGCCGCCGTGGCGTACTGGCCGATCAGGGTGTGCGCCTCGCCGAGATAGCTGAGCGCGTTGCCGATGCCGAGCCGATCACCCAGCTCGCGGTAGATGTCGAGGGCGCCGTGCACCGTGCCGATGGCGCCCGCGCCGTCGCTAGTGGCGATCTGGATGCCGCCCAGGTTCATCAGCGCGTGCGCCTCGCCGAACTTACTGCCCAGCTCACGGTAGAGGGGGATGGCCTGGGTTACCGAGGCCGCCGCGGCGGCGAAGTCGCCCGTGAGGTAGTGCACGGCGCTGAGGTAGTTCAGCGACCTGGCCTGGCCGCGGCGGTCGCCGAGTTCCCGGCTCAGCTCGAGCCCGCGGTCTAGCGTCCGCAACGCGGCCGGGTACTCGCTGCGGCCGACCTGGATTCCTCCCAGGTAGCCGAGCGCCCGCACCTCGCCCCACGGGTCTGCGATCTCGCGGTAGATGCCGATCGCCTCGGTCAGCGCCGCGCTGCTCTCGGCGCCCTTGTGGTCGACCAGCGACCGTGCCTCACCGAGCTCGGTGAGGGCGTCCGCCAGGCCCGGCCGGTCATCGAGCCCGCGGTAAAGGCGCACTGCCTCCGCGACGGCGACGGCGGCATCGTCGTACTCGTCGAGCATCTTGTGGCTTTCGGCCAGGCGGACGAGGCACCAGGCCAGGTCCGCAGGGTCGACGCTGAGCTTGGCCGCGGCCAGCGCGTGCTCATGCGCGCGGTGTGCCGCAGACCAGTGTCCGTCCGAGATGAGCCGGTCGCTCGCGGCCCGGACGAGGCGTACCGCGTGCGCGGGATGATGTCCGGCCGCCGCGAACGCGACGCAGTCCAGGATGTTCGCGCGTTCGGCGTCGAACCACGCGGCGGCCTGCTCAGGGGACGAGAGTCCGGGCACGTACACGGCGCTATCGGCCGGGAGCCTGTCGTGCGCGCGGGGCGGCCGCTCGGCGAGCAGCTCGGCCGCCTCGGACGCGGCCCGCACGTAGAAGCCGAGGAGGCGGCCGGCGGCCGCGTCGCGTTCGGCCGGCGGGTCCTGGTCGGCGGCGAGCGTCTCGGCGTGCGCGCGGATCAGGTCGTGCATCCGGTACCGGCCGCGGGTCGGCTCGGCGATCAGGTAGTGGCTGTAGAGGGCATCCAGGTACTCCCGTGCGGACCGGGGGTCCAGGCCGGCGAGCGCGGCGGCGGCGTAGTGATCGGTATCGACGCCTGGATGCAGCCCGAGCAGGCGGAACATCCGCTGCTGCGCGCTGGTGAGCCGGGCGTACGACATGGTGAAGGCCGCGGCCACGCCGAGGTTCTCGGCGGCCATCAGCTCAAGCCGGTCGCGGGCCAGGGCGAGTTCATCGGCCAGCTCCGCGGGCGGCCACGAGGGATGGTGATGGAGCTGACGAGCGAGTATCCCCACGGCCAGCGGCAGGTACCCGCACAGCCGGATGATGTCGCTTATCCCCGGGTCCTGCGCCGTCAGGCCGGGCCGGGCCGCGAGCCGGATGAACAGCTCAGCCGACTCGCCCGGCGGGAGGGTGTCCAGGCTGATCGCCGCGGCGTCGTCCAGGGCGACCAGGTGGCGGCGGCTGGTGACGATCACCAGGGTTTGCGCCCCGGCGGGAAGCAGCGGGCGCACCTGTTCGCTGCTGATCGCGTCGTCGAGAATGAGGATCGCTCGCTTGTCCGCGAGCCGGTCGCGCCACAGCGCGGCCCGCGCCTCCACGCCGGACGGAATCTGCGCGGGGGTCAGTCCCGCGGTAAGCAGCAGGCTGACCAGCGCGTCCGCCGGGTCCGCCGGCCGCTGACCGAGGGTGTGGCCGTGCAGCGGCAAGAAGAACTGCCCGTCGGGGAACGAGTCGGCGAGCCGATGCGCGGCATGCACCGCGAACGCCGTCTTGCCGACGCCGGCCATGCCGCCGATGGCGTGGATGCTCACGGTGCCGCCGGTCGCGGCGGCGGCCACGAGCGCGGCCAGCTCGGCCTCGCGGCCGGTGAACGACGAGATGTCGCGCGGCAGCGTCCGCACCGGCCCCGCCGCTCCGCTTAGCCCGGACGGACCTGCGGTCTCGGCCCCCGCGGCCATGGCCCGGCCGCGCGCGACGGCCTCGAACTCGGCTCTGGCTTCGCCCGACAGCCGCAGCGCGTCGGCGAGCAGCCGGGCGGTGTCCTTGCGGGCCGTCGGGTTGACGCCGCGCTCCAGGTCACTGATCGCGCGCACGCTGACCTGCGCGGCCTCCGCCAGCTCCTCTTGAGTCAGGCCGGCGTCGGTCCGGAGCGCCCGCAGCAAAGCAGCGAATGTGCCCGGCTCAGCCACAGCATCCCCAGCCCGAAGGACAGAAAAAGCCTTACAGGGCATGAGGATACTGGCCCGCTAACCGGCCGGGAAGGGCCGCGGGCTAACCAAGCGGCCACGAAAGGCTAGTCACCGGACCCGTCGCCGGAATAGCTCACTGAGTTGCCTTCATCCACCGGGTCAGCCGCGCCGCCGGGCCCCATGTCGCTGGTGGCGCTGTTGACGTTCTGCTGAGCCTGGTTCTGCCAGTTGAGGGAACCAGACTCATTAGGGTTGGAACCGACGTTGCTGTACCCCGAATTGGAGGTGCCGTCGCCGTACTGCGTGCCGGAGGTGCCGCTGTTACAGGCCGTTATACCAGCGGCGAGGGCGGCGATCGCGGCAATAGTAAGGAACGGCCGTGCTTTTCCGTGACTGGTCATCTCACAATCCCTTCAGTGGGCGAATGGCGTTCCGTGTGGTACGTCACGACCCACGGTAGGAACCAGCCGACCAGGTCACCACGAAGGAGACCCACAGGAGTGCCCACAGGAAGCATCGGTGCCGCAATTTCGCTGGCGCCGGCCATGGACCGTGATCCGGGGATTGACAGGGCCGCTGGGCCCGCTTCATGCTGAGCGGTCATCGGGTGGGGGGCGGGGCGATGGGCGGGGGCGGGGCGATGGGCGGGGACCTGACGGCGCGGCAGTGGGGTGTGGCGGGGTATACCGGGGTCAAGACGCTGGGCTCGGGGGGGTTCGGTGAGGTGGTGCTGGCCCGGCATGATGCCTCGGGGACCCGGGTGGCGATCAAGTACCTGCGGCAGGAGCTGCTGGCTGATCCGGGGTTCGCGGGGTTGTTCCGGGCGGAGGCGGCGGTGCTGGCGTCGCTGGATGACCCGCATGTGGTCCGGCTGTATGAGTAC